>Ga0067045_1002829_pt1 | contig 64017 bp, 55 predicted proteins | sample TerdegcTABiofilm_FD_59184 | JGI IMG/M metagenome (GOLD analysis project Ga0067045, IMG submission 59184) | Combined Assembly of (Gp0054472, Gp0054536) Wastewater bioreactor microbial communities from Singapore -Terephthalate degrading...
GTTCGCGGGCGAGTCTGCGGCGGAGGCACGAAGGCCTTGCCGTTGGCCATCTTGTAGCACAGGAACCACGCCTGGTAGTCAACCAGATCGATGCAGTTGTTGCCGTTCACGTCCATCGCGGACGCAGCAACGTACCGCGGATCCGGCGCACAACGCCCGAACCCGTCGAGCATGATCCAGTAATCCAGCGCGTCCACGAACCCGTCGCCGTTCAGATCACCGCACAGCTCGCAGTGATCCGGCACACCGTTGTGGTTGTAATCGGTGTCGCACGGCGGGTAGGTCGGCTCATGGCAGTAGCCGCCGAACGCCTCCTGGATATCGCACTCATCCGGGATGCCGTTGCCGTTGCAGTCATTGGCCGGCGGGCCCGCCGTCACGAGCTCGACGTCATCGATCGCGAAGTTCGTGACCGTGCCGCCGAAGGTCTCGGACTCGAACCGCACGACGTGCGCCGCACCGTCCGCATACGCGCTGACGTTGAGCTCCACCAGCGTGTAAGCCGGGTAGTCAGTGCTGTTGCCGTAGACGGTGAATAGCGTGTTGCCGTCGATCTTGACCGCGGTGTAGTCCGTCGCCTGCGTGCCCGTGCCCTTCCACAGGTAGAACCGCAGGAAGGCCTGCGCCGCCGGCGGGATGGTCACGGTCTGCTGCAGGTATCCGGCCTCATAGCCCGAGCTGTAGCCGCCGAACCAGCACCACCAGCTTCCGCTGTGCGGGCCGCTCGTACCGCCGCCCGTTCCGCACGACGCCGCATCGCACAGCGGCGTGCCGAAGTTGAGCGAGTACTCGGTCCAGAACGCATTCGGCGTCCCGCCTTCGAAGCTCGGATCCTGGATCAGGTTGCCACGCAGCGTCGTGTTGAGCTGGCACTCATCCGGGATGCCATCCGGCTGGCAATCCTGGCTCGTGCCGCTGGCGATGTCGCAATCATCCGGAATGTGGTTGTTGTTGCAGTCGCGCTCCGGGAAGAACGCCAACTCGCAAGCATCCACAATCCCGTTGTTGTTGCAGTCGTTGACATCGCACTCCGTGTTCGGACCCATCCACAGACCGCCGGTCGCGTTGCAGTCGGACTCGGTCAGCTCTTCGCAGCCGGTCAGCGAGCAGCACGCACCGATGACCTGCGTGCAGGTCAGCGACGCCACGTAGTCCGCATCGCACGGAATGCCCGAGAAGGTGTTCGGGCCGACCCAGAACCAATACGTACCCGGCGGCAGAATGTTCGTCGTGATCGTCACCGGAATGCCGGCCGGACCATTCGCCGTTGCGATCTGCACGAGGCCACCGCAGCCGTTGGTCCCGTCGAGCACGAAGATGCGCACCGGGAACTCCGCCGTCACCGTGAAGTTGAAGATCAGGTTCTCGGTCGCCACGTACTCGAACCAGTCGGTATCCCGATAGTTGCTGGACCCGAACGTGTACGTCCCGGACTTACCGCAGATCGTCGAGTGGCATCCGATCGGCTGGAAGACGTACGGCGACGAGTTGCACCCGCCGTTGTACGTGTCCACGTAATCCTGGCCGCACAGCGGCTCACCTTCCGGATAACCGCTCGGCGGGCACTCGAGCACAACCGGCGGAATGATGTCCAGCGTGTACGCGCCGCAGTACGTCGAGCTGTAACCTTCGATCGTCAGGTAGTAGATACCCGGCGACAAGCCAACGATGATCTCCGACAGTACCCCGCACGCATCATCGTTGTATGCGATGTTGTTCGTGCAGGGTGCGGTCCCCAGGTAAATGTAGCTGTCCCACGACGTGGCCGTCCGGCACAGCGAGAAGGTCCACATGCCCGAGGTCGGGATGTGCACCTCGTAAATGTAATCCTCGCTGGGACGCAGGACGCAGTTGCTCTGGGCGCCGCACGTATTGCCTTCCGTGGTGAACGGATACGGCCCGGTGATGACCTCATCCGCGACCGCGCACGGGTTCGGATCGCAGGTCGTGTTATCACCCCGGTAGACGCCACCGCCGGCGACGCAGTCCGCCTGAGTCTCAATCGTGCACACCGCGCCGCGGCAGCAAGCACCCATCACGACACACGGCGTGGCCGTGATCGTGGCCAGGTACTCCGAGCCGCACTCGATGCCGCTGAACGCGCTAGGTCCAACCCAGAACCAGTACGTACCCGGGCTCAGACACAGCGTCTGGATCGTCACGTTGCTGCACGCCGAGCCGCTAGCCGACGCGACCTGCGTGTAAGCGCCGCAGCCACCCGTCCCGTTCAGCACCAAGATCTGCACCGGGAACTCGGCTACCACGGAGAACGTGTATTGCAGCATTTCGGTGGCCACGAACTCGTACCAGTCGGTGTCACGATACTGGCCGCCACCGAACAGATACGTGCCCGACTCACCGCAGATCGTTACCGGCAGCGTGATGGACTGGAACACGTACGGCGAGCTGTTGCAGCCGCCGTTCCACGTGTCCACATAGTCCGGACCGCACAGCGGCTCGTTTTCCACGAAGCCGCCCGGCGGGCACTCGAGCTCGCACGGAGCAATGATATCGAGCTGGTAAGCGCCGCAGCCAGTCGAGCTGTACGCTTCGATCGTCAGGTAGTAGACGCCGGGCGTGAGGCTGGCAGTGATCTGCGACAGCACGCCGCAGAAGTCGTCGTTGTAGGCGATCTCAGAACCGCACAGCGTCGTGCCCAGATACATGTAGGTATCCCACGACGGCGACGTGTTGCACAGCGTGAACGTCCAGATGCCGGCGGTCGGGACATAGACCTGGTACGTCCGGTCCTCGCTGGGCCGCAACGCGCAATCGTTGTTCGCGCCGCACGTGGTGCTGGTGTGCGTGTACGGATACGGGCCCGTCACGACAAAGTCCGGCGGCTGCGGGCAGGGGTTCGGCGGGCCGCAATTCGTCCCACCACCCAGGTAATTGCCCGTGCACGCGGCCGGCGCCAGGACGACGCACGACCCATCGGGATAGCAGCAAGCACCGACGCAGGGGTTGTTCGGCGCGCACGCCGAGCCGTCACCCATGTACACACCGCCCGCGTTCAGGCAGNCCGTCTCAGACAGCGGGCCTTGGCACACGTCGTNGAAGCAGCAGGCGCCTTCTGGCGAGGGCGCCAAGACGTTGATTGTGTAGTCCTCGACCTCACCGTAGGTGGTCGTCCCGCAAGGCTGCGGGGTAACGTTATACACCAGACGAACACGCATCCGCTTGGGGCCCGGCGTCGTGCCGACCGGCGGGATGATCGTGCCCACATAGGGACCATAACCCTGCCACGGCGCCCCGGCATACAACTGCTCGCCGGGGTCAGAGAAGTCTTCGTCGTTGTTCCAGTCCACCCACAGACCGCCGCGGTCACTGGAATACGGCGTACCGATCGTCACGGTGATCGTGTACGGCTGGCCGATCACCATGTTGGTCGACAGGTACGTGTAATCCGCATAACCGCCAGTGCTCCACGAGCTGGTGTTGTTGATCGTCCCGACCGTCACGTTCTGGATGTACTCGTCGAACGTGCTGGCGCCGGCGGCACAGTATGCCCGTACACCGGCAACGATTGGTTCCGCCATCACCTCCAGCTCCGCCTGCTGCTTGAGCAGGGCCGGGTCGTCGGCGGGCTGAGCCGCCGAAACCGAAGGCTGAGCCTGTTCGTTGACCTCTTCTGGCTTGGCAATCTGGTCAACGACACGGGCCGAAACGGAGCCCGGCGGAACCACTTGCGCTGCTTTCTTCTCCAAGCTGACGCCCGGCGCCGGTGTCAGTGCCGCCAGCACGAGGCCGCTACAGAGAAGGACGGCAGCAACCGCCCAAATCCTCTTACTCCTCATCACGTGACTCCTTACAAAAAACCCTCAAAACGTCGAACCCTTCACCCAAACCTGCACTTCGCGATCGCCGCATCGATGTGTCTGGCAGCGGCGAAGTGCGCCGACACGGATATCTGCACGAGCGACCCGTTAGAATCGTCTGTTGGGCGCCCGGTTTTCCCACTCCTCGCGCCTCCTTTCCTCGTGAAGTGTTCGCTGAACAGTCCAACCAAGCCTCACACACCCCCGGGCATATGCATATCGCCCGGCAAGCCGTCACACCGTTCGATTGCGTCTGCGTTTCCACCCGTTCGTTGAGCTGCCTCCGCCTCCTTCTTCACGCGCTCGCCTCACGACCGTTCGCGCTCCGAAATGCGGCACCGGCCTTGGTCAGTGAGCACTCGTGCCAAGAAGCACCACGATCTGAAGAGGGGGGTGAGCGCTTCCGCTCCCAACTCCTGACTCCCTGCTCCTCAACCGTACCGCCAGTATAAACGCGCGGGCCGATGCCGTTCAACAGGTTTTTGGAATTCGCGCGCCCAGGTTATCGGACACTTGTGTGCCCACAGGGAACAACCGGCACCATCTTATCGGGTAGTGAGGCAGCGGCGAGATCCTCCCACAGCCCATGCGGACTGACCGCCCGTACCGCGCTGTCCGCCGCTTTCTCAAGAAGCTCGTTCGCCGGAAGCGCTACTCCCACCAGCTTAAGAACCAACCCCAAAGCGTTCTGGACCCCCTGACGTGTGGCGTATGTTCGAAGGAATCGGCGCCCGATGAACTGGGCGAGCACGTCTCTCAAACCGCCGGTCTGCACCCGACCCAAGACGGCCACGCACTCGCAAATAAACTCTAAGTCACATTCTCTTAAGATGTTATAGAAACGATCGGCAAGCCGCCCATCTTTTTGCAGCAAGTGGTGGTCCAGCGCCAGCTCGACCGCGGCATGCGCCGTAAACTCTGCCACCGCAGGATGAAGCGCTGAATCGGCGACCGTGGTCTTCACCGCCTGCTGCCAGCGTACGAACCGCGGCAGAATGTGAAACGCCCGGTCAGCCGCAATGTGGTTCAAAAGACCCGCCCGGAGGTTCTGCTGTGCCACGCACCCCGGTTCGGCAGCGCGCACGGCCGCCCACCGGATCCGGTGCTTTCGGGAGTAACGGGGCCAAAGGTCTGGAAGGACCACGCCGGCCACGAAGTACGGATCCGCCGGCAGCCCACAGACCTCATGATTGAACACGAAATGCGACAGGTAGTTCACCGCACCCGACTCCGCCCTCGCGCGGCGCCACCAGGCGAAGATCACGTCGTGCCGCGCCGCACAACCAAGTTCCCCGGCAGTCGCCGTATCAGACCTTTCAGCTCCAGAGCCGTCAACGCCGCCAGAACCTCTCCAGCCGGTAGCTCGGCCGCCCGCAGCACAACATCTTGCAGAACCGGATCATAACCCAAAACTTCGTAGACGCGGGACTCGGTCGCGGACAGCGCAGCCAGCGGCCCAGCGGCGTGTGACTCCGCGGTCGACTCGCTGCGGTCGTCGTCACAACGCGAATCGGCACCCGCGTCCCTCCCGCGGCGCAGCCGCTCGCCGACTTCGCCCAGTTCGTCCAGGATGTCATCAAGGCACATCACCAATTTGGCGGCTCCGTCACGGATAAGGGCGTTGGTCCCCAACGACATGGGATCCTGCACGCGGCCCGGAATGGCAAACACCTCGCGGTTGTACTCGCCGGCCAGTCGGGCCGTGATTAACGCCCCGCTGCGTTGCGCCGCCTCCACCACCAAGGTCCCCAGCGTCATCCCGGCAATGATCCGGTTACGACCAGGAAAGTTCTCCGCGCGAACGGCGGCCTGCATCGGCAGTTCCGTGACCCACGCCCCGTTTTCGAGAATCTTGTGCGCCAGCGCTTCGTTTTCGGGCGGATAGACCTCGGTCAACCCGCGGCCCATGACGGCGATGCTCCGTCCACCGACATCGACCGCCCCGTGATGCGCGAAAGCGTCAATGCCGCGCGCCAGTCCGCTGACAACAGTAAACCCCGCCCCCGCCAGCAGCTCACCGAAGCGCCGCGCCTGTTCGCTGCCATAGATTGTGCACCGCCGGCTGCCGACGACCGCCAGCGCGATGGCGTCCGTGGGTCGCAGTTCCCCCTTCACGTACAGCACGATGGGAGCGTCGGGAATCCGCTTGAGTCCTTCCGGGTAGTCGGGGTCGGCACGGCAGATGATGCGCACACAGTGCCGGCCGGCTTCTTCCATTTCGCGTTCCACTACCTCCTGCGCAGGCCCGCGCAGAATCTTTCCCGCCGTCTCCTCTCCGATCCCCGGGACCTGCCGCAGTTCAGACGCACTGGCCCCCAAGGCGCGCTCGGCGTCGCCGAATTGCACGAGCAGCCGCGAGAAAAGCAGCGGGCCGACACCCTCGGTCAACGCCCAGCGTAGGTATACCCGGCCGATGTTCGAAATCACCTCGCTCATATGTTTCGGACAGTCGCCTTGTTCGGCGAGCCGTGCGCGCGACCGGTACCGCCCGCGCAGCGCGCAAACCAGTGTACGGGCCGACCGGCTCGGCAGCGAGAACGCGGCACGCCGCTTGCAGCAAGTCGCTGTGCGACCGCCGGAGGCACCGGCGGCCGGCGCGGCGGCCGAAATGATGCAGCCGCTTGTCCCTTGCGAGGTTCCAAGCATGCGCGCCACGCCAATTCGCCTGACACCCCACCCACGTTGCCCGCGCAGGAACCGCCGGCGACGCGCACTGGTCGCGCTGGCCGCGGTCCCGCTGCTGCTGAACATTCAGTGCGGCGACGAAGCGATCCGGGCCTTCAAACAGTCCGCCTTTCCCCAGATCGAGACGGGGATCAAGGCCGTGCTCGACGGAATTGTGACCGGGGTCTTCACCCTGAACGCGGCCGACGACGCGGCCCGGTGACCGCCGACAATCCGCCTTGGTACAACCCGCGCCGCAGTCCGCGAGGCGGCTAGCTGCCCACGCCGGCAAACAGCACTTGGAACGCGGTGAAATCGGCCAGGTCCACGTCTCCGTCCGCGTCCGCGTCGGCGGGCAGACACTCGACGGTGACCGTCCGTTCCGGCCCCTGCAAGCAGGGTACCAGAAGTTCGAAGTCGGCCGTCGTCACGTCGCCGTCGCCGTTCAGGTCGCCGGACTCCGGCCCGGGACATAGCAGGTCCACGTCGTCGATGTAGACCGTGAATGGCCCCGCCGAGTCCACCAGCGAGAACGCGAGGTGCTCGAAAACGCCGCGGTTGTTGACAGTCTGGAGAATTCCGTCGCCCGTCATCGGGTAGACCGGGTCCCACGCCGGGTCGAAAACGAACGTTTGCCAGACGCCCGGCAGCGCCTCGACCAGCCGACCTTGCGGTGCCCCCTCGACATCCGACGTTACGCCGACCCATTCGATCGTCCCCGTCGTCCCGCCATCCTGTCCCAGCTCGGCCGTCGTGCCCGTTTCGCGGATGCCGACGGCCAGCCGCAGGCGCCCTTCGTCCAGTCGCAAGCGGACGCGGATCGGCCGATCCAGAGCCACGGTCGGGTTCGGGACGTTCGCCGCGTTGTGCGTCGTCAACCGCATCCAGCGCTGCGGCGACGCGTCCACCCATTGCCACTGCACGCGGTACGACCCGGTGCCGCTGTACGCGGGGATCGCATCCGTTACTGCGGCGACGTTCGGCGAACTGAGCAGATGGGCCGACGTGCTGCCGCTGTAGCGCGGCGCACGGAACAGCACTTGCGTGCCGCTGGCGTAACCTTCGAATGCCGTGATATTGAGAGTACTGCACGCGGGCCCGGGGTTCACCAGGACACGCCAGCTCTCGTCGTCGTAGCCATGGGCGTTCGCGGCCCGTACGACGAACTCGAACGTCCGCCCGACGTCCGCGTCGCGCGGACGCCAGCCGCTCACGCGGCCGTTCGGACCAACTGCCGCCCCAGGCGGTCCGGCCAGAAGCTGCCAAGTGTTCGCCACTCCCTGGCTCAACATCAACTGCCGCACGTACTCTTCGCGTGCCACCGCGTTGTCCGGGTCCGGGGTTACCTCGGCGATGATCGGCGGCAGCGGCGCGCCCAGCACGATGTCCCGACGAACGGCCGCCCCGGCGTTCACGGTCACGCCGGACGCTACCACCGGCGGATAAGCCGGGTGGGACGCGGTCAGAGCGTACGTACCCGGCGGGACCAGCAAGAGGGAATAGAAGCCGTCACCGGTGGAAAGCGCCACATAGTCCGAACCACCGCGACGGACCTGCACGTCGACGAGCGGCGTCCCGGTCGTGTCGGTGACGTAGCCGTAAATGACTCCGGTGCTGGGGTTGCTCTTCCAGCTCATCGTCGGCGGCGGGACGAGTTCGGTGTAGACCTGTGTCCGGTAGTCGTTCCACCAGGAGAAAGAGCTCCACGAGAAGGCGCTGTTTCCCTGAGCACCGCGGGTTCGCGTCAGAGTGATTTGTTCTAGCAGGGACGCCAATCCCTGGCTGGTAATATGACCGGCCACCACATGCCGTCCCGCGCAACCGGCAAGCCATTGCTGAAGCCGCGTGTCCCACGTGGAGCCCGCGCCGCCCGTGAAGTACATCATCGGTACCAGCATGTCCATCGCCCCCGCCCGCGCCCACGCGAGCGCGTCCTGATGCTGCGCGCTGGGGGCCGTGCCTGGATTCGAATACACCGCCGCGCTGACCTTCACATGCGGTTTGACGGCCATGATGGCTGCGTAGACGTCGGTGACCATGCGGGTGATCTGGTCGGCGGTCCAGCGCGTGAAATCCAGGTTGCCGGGATTGCTCTGCGGATCCGCGAAGCGCGCCAGACTGATCGGGTCATACGAAGGCTGGTTGGACCAGGGCGTGCGAATACGGTCGAAGTGCACGCCGTCCACGTCGTAGTGCTCCACAACGTACAGGACTTGCTGGCGGAAATACGCCTGGTACGCAGGCACGCCCGGCGCGATCCAGACGTACTCGCTCTCGCTGAACTGAACGGGGTTGTCCGGCGTGTTGTGGTGCAACCAGTCCCGCGCCTGCGGATCGCTCGCGTTGCAGTGCCGGTAAAATAGATGGTTTGGATCCGCGGGCAACGTGTGGGCTGATGCCGGGGCGCTTTGCCAACAGGTGTGCGCATTGATGTAGGCGTGAAACTCAATGCCGCGCGCGTGCGCCGCCGCAATCGCATACGCCAGCGGGTCCCAACCGGGGTCGGTCTCGCCCAACAGAGGAGACCAGGTTTCGTAGGGTGACGGGTAGAGCACGTCGGCCTGACCACGAATCTGGAAAAAGACCGCGTTGAAGTTGGCCGCGGCGAGGTCGTTCATGATCTGGTCGATCCGGGCTCGGCAGGCGTTCGGGTCTGTATTGGGCCACTCGAACCGGCTGGCCCACATGGCCCGGAACTCCGGCGTCTGCCCGCTGACCAGCGTGGCCCCCGCCAGCACCCCGACCAGCACGGCAGCCTGGCTTCGCCTTACGGCACGTCGTCGCAGTGTCATCGTGTCAACCTCCGCCGCTGCTTGCCGATCCTACCACGATCGTGCGATGCGACGATGAACATTTCGGCCATCTTCGGCCGGTCCGGCGTCGCAAGAATCGTAATACGGACCGACCCGACACGTTATCCTGTGTAGAGGCACGAACGGAGAGCAGCCCATGTATGGCTCGCTATGGGCAAGACACCGGGGAGCTGCGGCACTCGTGATTATCGGGCTTTGTTCGGCCCCTTTCGCCAGCGCCGAAAAGGAGGTGCTGACGTCGCCAGTTGTCGGCACGCACCGACAGTACCAAGCAGAGGCGGCCCGGGCCCGGCAATTCCTCGCCCAACTGCAACTGACGCAGAACCAGGCCCGCAACCTGTTGCCGATCCTCGAGCAGGCAGCCACGCTGCACATTAAACGCTACGAAGAGCTGGCGGCCCTGCTGCCCGAAATGCTGGAGGCGTACACCGCGTTTGCCGCCGAAGACCGCCTCAACCAGGGCTTCAGCCGGGACGTGGAGCGGCGCACGGCCCGAGTTCACCACGCGGAAATCAGTAGCGGCGAGCGCTTCGACCGCGAACTGCTGACGCTCGAGCAACAGGCCCTCCAGGTCCTCACGGTCGCACAGCGCGAGAAACTGAGGCAGCTCGAAGGCCGCAAGCTTTCCGCACGCGTCGCACGCGGCGACGCAGACGAGCGGGCCGCTGCCCTCCGCGCCACGCTGGAAGAGCTCCAGGCCCGCAGGCGCCCGGCCTGTGGAAAATTCGGTCGTTACTTGCTGCGTCCGGCGGCGTACGACGCGGTCTGCGCGCTGGCGGGCGTGCAGCCCTCCGCCACGCTGCGGAAGGGCGTCGACGTGGAACTCGACGGCACAGCAGAATGCCCGCGCGAGGAGTTCGAGAAACAGCAGGAGCAGGTCCACAATCTGCGGCGCGAAATCAACAACTGGAATCTCATCAACGGACTGTACCTGACCCAGCAGCAGATCGAGCGCATCGTGACACTGTACGACGCCCACGTGGCGGGAGGGCGTCCGACGGTGGCCGTGGCGGGCGACCCTTCTCCCGCCGTCGCGCTGGAGCGAGCAGTCGAAGAAGTGCTCAACCCCGGGCAGCGGCAAGTGTTGGCCGACTACAAGGCGTGTCTGCTTCCGCCCAGGAACCTCAAGGACCCCGTCCGCGTCGGCCAGGCCAAGGACAATTCGCCCTACGAGCAGTGGCTTGCGCGGGCCCGCAAGCTGGCCGGCCCCGAGCTGGAACGCGCTATCCAACAACTCCTGGACCGCGAGGCCGATCACCACGGCGAACTGACGAAGTGGGAACGACAGGAGCGTGCGAACGTCCTGCGGCGTGCCGCGCGGCAGGCGTCGCGCATGAGCGATGCCGAGTTCGAGCTCGACAAGGCGCAGCTCGCGGAGAAGATCACGCGTCCCGACCGCCTCGATGAAACGCGCAAGGAGTTGGAAGCGCTGGCCCGCGCCCAGGGCCGCCCGGGACGCATTACTCAGTTCATCCTGAATCCGTGGTTCATCGCACAGCTCCGGGAGCGCGGCCAGCAATTGGCCGCCGGCCTGACGCCGCAACCCGCCGACCTCACGAAAGGCCCGCAGGCCGAGAATTGCGATCGGGGTTGCGCGTTGCCGGGGAAGGCCACGACCCGGAAGCGGTGAGCACCCATGCGCGGATTGGCTCGCACGGTGCCGGGGTGGACGCGACGGGAGTTCCTCGTCAGCGCGGGGCAGTGCGCCGCATGCGCCTGGCTGGCCGGGCTCGCGGCAGGTCAGGAGGGTGGGGAAGATCCCGGTGGTCTGGCCTGCAACCGCGAGATCGACTTCTACGACCGTCTGCCCGAACAGAAAATCCAGTGCTTCGTCTGCCCGTTGCACTGTGTCTTGAAGGACGGGGAGACCTGCTTCTGTCGCACACGGACGAACGTCGGCGGCCGGCTGCTTACCCGCGCCTACAACAATCCCTGCATTCTCGACGTGGATCCCATCGAGAAGCTGCCGCTCAACCACTTTCGCCCGGGGACGCAGACACTGACGATCGGCGTCGGGGGTTGCAACCTGCGCTGCATTTACTGCCAGAACTGGGAGCAGTCGCAGAAGATGCCCGACGAATTGAAAACTTTCCCGCTCACTCCAGCGCAGGCCGTCGCCTGCGCCCGCAAGAAGAAGCTCGATACGATCGCGTTCAGCTACACGGAGCCGATCGCCTTTCTGGAGTACGCACGCGATGTCGCCATGGCGGCCAAAAAGGCCCGCATGAAGGTGGTGGTCGCAACGGCGGCGTTCGTCGAAACCGAGCCCCTGCTCGACTTCGCCAGGTATGTCGATGCCTTCGTCGTCTCGCTCAAGGGGTTCAGCGAAGACTTCTACCACCGAGTCTGCGGCGTCAAGCTCGCACCGGTGCTGACGGCGATCGAAACCATACGTCGGCGGACACGCTGCTGGCTGGAACTGCTGAACCTGGTCGTGCCCTCTTACAACGATGAGTTGCCGGCGATCGAGGAAATGGTCGGGTGGGTCCACAAGACGCTTGGCGACGACGTGCCGTTGCACTTCGCCCGCTTCACGCCAATGTACAAGCTGGCCAACCTGCCACGGACGCCGGTGCAGACTCTAGAGGTGGCTTGCGAGGCCGCGCGTCAGGCCGGTTTGCGGTACGTCTACACATCGAACATCGCCCCGCATGAGGGCAACAACACGTTCTGCGCGGACTGTCGCCAGCCGGTGATTCAACGGCTGGGCTTCAAGGTGCTGGAGAACCGTCTCAATCACGGCTCGTGCCCGAACTGTCGACGGAAACTGCCGGGCGTGTGGGGCTGAGCCGCTTTGCCGGCCGCGGCGGCGCACGCAGTCTGGCGCCGGGCGTTATCCGACCAGCAGACCGGGCGGGCTCGCTACGTGGCCTGAGGCGAGGCGCGCACCGCACTGGCATGCGGGGTTCGGGTATGTGCAACGCGCGGATGCGGGGCTTCCGCGTGCGTACCGGGCGTCACTCCTTCGCATCCACCGGAATGACCGACACCAGACGGCCCCGGAACTGCACCACGCCGTCGGCCAACGCAAACAGCGTGTCGTCGCGGCCGCGGCCGACGTTACGTCCCGGCTTGAAAGGCGTTCCGCACTGACGAACGATGATGTTGCCCACGCGCGCGAGCTGCCCGCCGCACAGCTTAACCCCGCGGTACTGGGGGTTACTATCGCGTCCGTTGCGAGTTGAGCCTTGACCTTTCTTATGTGCCATAGGTCCTGCTGCCTCAGGGTTCAATCGGATCCTGGCGCGGGCGGCAAAAGCCGCTAGCGCATAACCCACCGCGCCTCGCCCCGTTCGGGCAGGGCTTCGAACCCGGCCGACGGTGAACCGGGCAAAGTATAGCGGATCTCGAGCGTCTTGCGAAGGGTGAAGTTTTTTGGGTTGGTGGGAAGCTCGCGCTTGCGGCCGTCAGGTCCGATAACCGTCGTCTTCTCGGGCCGATTCGCGTCCCACGTGGGGTTCGGTACCAACCGCGTCTCGCCACTCAGCCCCGCCACGTAAAGAGTGAAATCATTCAACGTCAGGTCCACCTGACGCCAGATCGCGACCGACTCGCGGGCGTGGTCCTCGCCGGTCAGCAGCATGTCGCAGGCCTTCGTCGGGTGGACAAGGTACTTGTGCGTGACCTTGTGCCGCTGCGCGATCGCGTCGAACACGAGCGGGCTGATGCCTATGTCCGTGTCGAGCACACGCAGGTCGGCGGTGACAATCTGGAAGGTCGGACAGAAACGCTGACTGCGGCCCGTGTTGTTGACCACCGTGTACACGATATACCAGTACACCTCGGGTCGATCCTGCCCGGGGAGCTGGATTTCGATGCGCTTGGGGTCCAGAAACCGGAACTCCAACTCCCACGAGACCGGAGTCGGCGAGGGCTGCGGACCGCTGCCGACCTCCTGATCGGCAGGAGCTGCGGCGAGCCAGACAGCCAGCAGAGCGCAGGGAACGGACATCGGGCACTCCTAGCCGCGATACTGGTTGCGGATCAGACGGCTGGCGGGTTCGCCCGGGGCATTCAAAGCTCCCAAAGCACGCGAGGCGGCCTCGCGCAGCACTGTGTCGGGCTCCGCCTCGACGATATCAACGATCTTGCGGAGCACCTCATCGGAAATCAGCCGTCCGCGGCGCCGGGCGGCCTCCGCCAGCGCGGTGAACATCTTCACCCGCAGGTCGCGTTCTGCCGCGGCGTCCAAGGCAAGGTTCGCAATCGCTTCCTGGGCGCGCGCGGAACCCAGATAACCGAGCACCTCGACGACGGTCAGGCGCAAGGTCAGGTCTTTCGTGGTCAGGGCGGCAAGCAGAGCCGGCTCAGTCTCCTGAATGTCGAAAACAGGGTTGCGCGTGACGGCGAGCAGGCGCAGCGCTTCGGCCGCCTGCTGCGCAAGCTGTGTACCAACCTCCGGGGTGATTGCCTTGGCCCCCACGGCCTGCGACACCTGCTTCAGAGCCGACCAGAGCTGCTCGGGGGTCGCCCCGTCGGCAACGGCCGCCAGCCGATAGTCCGCACGCACCAGATCGAGGATACCTTTGTCCGCGGCGGGCTTGAGAATGACGATGACCGGCGTGGCGCGGAAACGAAATTCCGACCGGAGCGCGTTCATACCCGCCTCGAAGTCCGGGTCGTGGATGTTCGAAGCGATGCAGATCACGTCGATTCCAGGCAACTGCGTACGAACCTTCTCTAGCCCCGGGTAGAGTCGGCCGTCGATCAAAACCTCAAAGCCCTGTTCGCGCAGCGCGCCGGCGATCGCATTGGCCGAAGGCTCGTCCGGGTCCACAACCAGCGCGTTGCGGGCGCCGCCGTGGAGCATCAGGGCCTCGCTCAGCACGGGCATCAGGTTCTGGTAGTTGAGGAACGGCCGCTCGGGTTGAGCCTGGGCCAGAGTCAGTGCGGCGCGGATGCGGACCATCCGGTCGGCGAACGACAGGGCTTCCGCGAGCGGCAAGCGACCGCCCGCGTCGGTAATCAGGCTGGCGGGCCCCGCCGTGTACCGGAGCGCTTCGATTACGCCCAGTGCTACCGCCGGGTCACCGTCGTCGACAGCCCGCGCGAGCGCCATTAGGCAGTACTCCGCTCCGGCCGACTGGGCAAAGTAGGTGGCCGGCGGGTAATCCGGGGGACGCGTGGGGTCGGCCGCGTCCGGCGGGAGCTGCGCTTCGCGGCGGAAGTTGGCCGCCAACCACAACGCGATGGCCGGCTTCAGCGTGGCATCGAGCCGCAGCGCCTCCTCGCAGCACCGCATACACATAATTTCGTTGAAGATCGGCGTCGGAACCTCGACGTTTTCGAGCAGGTCCTCGCGCCAGTACCACACGTTGGCCGTGTCCAGACGCGGGTCGGCGCGCAGCGAGCCCTTATCCACGTAGTAGTCCTCCGCCAGGACCAGGAACGCCTGCGCCGCCGGCATGTTGCGCTCAAACGGCACGCCCCGCGCCTGGAGGGCATCCAGCGCCGCCCCGGCTGCCTGTCGAACTTCCGCGGTCATCGCGGCGTCCTGCTCCACTTGCAGGAGGNATGGCACCGCCTGCGGGTAGCCGATCTTGCCCAGGGCGTCGATCACGTACTGGCGCGTGNCGTCGTCGTTCACGCGCAGAGCCATCACCAGCGGGTTGAGCGCCGGACGGTCAATCTGCGGCAGACACCGGATCAGCGCGTGCAGCAGCTCGCGTTGCGCCGGATCGCGCAACGCCTGGATCAGGAACGGAATGGCATATTCGCCGGAGTCTTTCAGCGCCGCTACCGCGTTCTCGAAGGCCCGCGGCGGACCACCGAGGCGCGCGATGTTCTCACGAATGCGCAGCGGGTCCGCCTTGATCTCGCGTTCGCCCTCGTCCAGAACCCGCAGCAGCGCTCGACACGCTTCCCCCACCGTCGGGTTGCTCACGAGCTGAAGCAGAATATCACGGCGACGCGGTACCCGATCCACAAACTCCAGCACCGCCACCGCGTCAGGCTTGCTGTCCAGCAGCTTTTGGAAATTGGCCACCGCGACGTCGAAGCGGCCGAGCTGACAGAAGTAGAACCCGTCGTCGGCCTGATTCATCTGCTCCCGTCCCTCGGTGAGCAGCTTCGCAACCTGGCTCGCTTCCGGTCCCAGCGCGTCGCTTTTCAGGTCCTCCTCAAACAGCAGCACGGCACCCCCCAGGGTTGTGCGGCGCACCGTGTGATCCGCCAGCAGCGCGACGCGGAACGCAGACGGGTTCTGTGCCAGCAGCTCGGCGAAGGCGGCTTCGGACTTCGCCCGGTCGCGTGTCAGAATGGCCTGCATCGCGGCTTCCCAGTGCGTCCAAGCCGCCGCGGCCCGTCCGCTGATGAAGCCTTGCGTGGACGGAAGTTCAGGGTCGGCAGCCACAGCGGTTACGACCAGCACCAGGCTCAAAGCGCTGGCCATCACACAGAAGCACCCGGCGCGAGCAAACATAGCGGCCTCCGCAGTGTGCAACCGGCTGGCGGGGTTGCGGCGGTACGACACAAATCAGGTGGCCAGTATAGCGCCGCCCCGCGCGCTGTCAAACCACGCGGCACACCACACGCGTCGCAGGAAACGCCTTGGGGCCGCACGCGGGCGTTGACCGTGCGGCCGGACGAGCGGTAGCCTACGGTCATGTTCGATCGTGCCGCCACAGCTCGCCGGGCGCTCGACGTGTGGGCAACTCGCACCCGCTTCGCGTTGGCCACAGCGGTGGTCTGGGCCGGGCTGCATTACCTTCTCGGCGGCTACGTGTTGCCGCGCGGCTTGGATCGCCCGCTGCTGCTGGTGGCGGCTCCGGCAGGGCTGCCGGCCGCATTGCTGTTCGTGCTGATGATCTGGGCGGCCGCGGTCTTCGCCAGTGTAATCGGGGGGTTAGGCGACGGGCGGCGGCCGCTGATGGTAATCGGGCTGGCATTGGCGCTGTGGGCGTTCGAACGCGACGGCCGCGGGGGGACAATGGACTCGTGGCTGCTGCTGTGTCACGAGCGGCCCGGTCCGCCGACGTCCGAGCCGTATCTGCGCCTGCTGCCCGACTATGCGTACCTTCTGGTGGCGGTCGGCGGAGCCTGGTACCTCGTGCGGATGCTCCGGCGGCGCGGTTGGGGAGGCACCAGCGCTCTCACGCAGACGCAGACCGATGTGGCCCGTGGGTTGAGTGCCCTGCTGCTGGCTACCGCGATAACGGGGCTCGGCATGTTCATCCTCACAGGGCCGGCGGTCGGCGCGACCTGGCGCGGTCAGGTGTACTTTGCGGTCGCTCTCTCAACGCTGGCGGGAACCTACGTCGCATCGCGCGCGACGGGCGTTCGGCACGCAGCCTGGTACTGGCCCGTGCCGTTCCTGGTGGGCGTTATCGGGCTTGCGGTGGCAGCCGCGAATCCCGCGCTTATGTTGCCGTCCGCGTACAAGGGTTTGGACACAATACCGGCCTGGGGCCTGGCGCGCGCGCTGCCGGTCGAACTGGTGGGGGTAGGACTGGTCGGCGGGCTCTGGGTCTTGGGACGGCGAGCCACAACGGGGACTTCTGAGGGGGAACCAGGATAAAATGTTGGCATGCGACTGCGCCGGGCAAAACGACTCGAAGACCTGTGGGCGGAACTGCGGGCCCGGATGATTGCGGAGACGTCCGCCTGGCTGACGGATGCGCTGGCGCACCCGGAACGGGCTGTGCATATTCCCGTGATTGTCGCCGGCAGCGGGCAGTTCCCCCCGTCGCTGTCACGGGCGTTCTGGGAACCGATCCTCTTTGAGTAGTCTGGCACCTAGAATGCCGCGCGGGAATCGGAACACGTGCGGACGGGTTCTTCTAGTGTCAGCGACCGGACGCCACAGGCGGCCGACGGCTGCGTTGTCGGCTCCGGCCGGGCCGCGGCTACTGCGGAACGGCAACCAATGAAACGCATCGCGTGCACAATCGCTCAGGCACTCGTGCTGGTGCTCATCGCCTCCGGACTCGGTCTGGCAACGAATACGGTCCGCGGCAAGGATCGGATCGACCTGCGGCGGGACTACTTCCGTCGGCCGGACCCGCTGCGGGTTACGACGCATGCTCCAGCACCGGCCACGCAGTCGGCAGACGGCGTGGTACTGCCCGGACCGGACCCGAATGCGTCGGTGCCATTCCAGGTTCTAGACTTGGCGGAAGTGAAACGACTGTTCGACGATTCGAAGTCGGGAACCGGGCAGTACGTGTTCGTCGATGCGCGGGCCGACGAACCGTTCCAGCGAGGCCACATTCCCGGCGCCGTGCAGTGCGACTACTACCGCATCGACTTCTACATCGAGAGCGTCCTGAATCGCGTCCTCGGCGCGGAGAAGGTCGTTGTGTACTGCAACGGAGGCGACTGCGAGGACAGCCTCCACGTGTGCGGTGAGCTGCTCAACAGCCAGATACCGTGGGGCAGTATCTTCCTCTTCAAGGGCGGCTGGCAGGAGTGGCAGCAGGCGGGGTACCCGGTCGAGACCGGGCCGGCAAGAGAATGATGGCGATGGCGACCCAGGAGGGCGTTCTGCGGCGTCTGGATCGCAGCGGTGTACCGCTGCTCCTAGCGCGGTTGTTCGTGGGCGGCATGTTCGCGTACCTAGCGATCATGAAGCTCATGGACCCGATCAACTTTTTGAAGCTGACGCACCAGTACGGCGTGTTGCCCGCCTCGCCGCCCATGTTGCTCAATCTCGCGGCCGTGGTGATGCCGTGGATCGAGCTCGTGTGCGCAGCGGCGCTGCTGCTCGGGTTGACCACGCGCGGGGCGGCGCTCGTGGTCGTTGGGCTGTTGCTGTTCTTCACGCCGCTGCTCGCGCATCATGCCTGGGGCCTCTACACGGATCCCGCACGGCATTTCGCCAGTTACTGTGCGGTGAAGTTCGATTGCGGATGCGGGACCGGCGAGGTCTTCATCTGCCGCAAGCTGGCGGAGAACATCGCACTGCTGCTGGCGGCGCTGATCCCGCTGCTGTCGGGTTCGAAGCGATTCTGTCTGGACGCGCTGCTCGTGCGGTCCCGCGCGGGGGCTGCCGCGGCGGCATAGTGGCCAGGAGCGAATTTCGATGCATGTCATTGTGGACCTGTGCGTGATACCGCTGGGGGTCGGGGTTTCCGTTTCGCAGTACGTGGCCGCGTGCGAGCGGGTGTTGCAGGAGGCCGGTTTGAAAACCCGCCTCCACGCCTATGGGACGAACGTCGAAGGGGAATGGGATACAGTGTTCGCCGCCGTCAAGCGGTGCCACGAGGTCGTCCACCAGATGGGGGCACCGCGGGTCTCCAGCACGCTCCGCGTCGGCACGCGCACCGACCGCCAGCAGACGATGGAGGACAAGGTCCGCAGCGTGGAACAGAAGCTGGCGGGCAGGGGGCCGTGAACGACCACGTGGACGGCCCGAAAATCCGCGCCGTCCACGTGCCATGCGCGCTTACGGACGGTTTTCGGACCCCGCGGGGCATCACTTTCACCTAATGCTCGGGGCGGACCGATTCGATGTTCCCCCAGGCAGCCAACGCGCCGCGGAGCGCGCGCCAGGCGCCATGCACAGCTCCACCGGTGGAGATTGCGCGTGCCCACGCTCGACCGCTCTTCCGTGCCCGCCGCGGTGCTGGCCCTAACCCCGGTCCGATTGGTGGCCGAGATCGTGGACGACCGCCTCCTTCTGTTTCTCCGCGAGGACGAATGGGGGTTGCGCAAGTATGTCGGCGCCTGCCCCGGCGAGTTGCGACTGTGCGTGTGGGATTTTGAACCGGTGCTCGCGATCGTCTTGCTGCTGCGCCTGGCGCGCGCGGACCTGACGACCTTCGAGTATTGGATCGACGCAGGCAGCCCGGCCGGCGTGCGCATTCTTCAGGGGCTCGCCGAACAGCCGCGCGTGGACGCACATATCGTAACCGACGCCGTGGCCCGGTCCTTTCGCCTGCAAAACACGGTCCGTCACGCGGCGCTGGACATTCTCGACACAATCCGGCAGCGCAGAGCCTGGACGGCAGAGGAGTTCGCCGCTGCGCGCCACCGCATCTCTCAGCTCTATCCGACCGCCGCCGCATTGTGGTGGTCCGGGGCGTCGCAAAGCGAGGAATAGCGGTCGTCAGGAACCGACGGGGGTACCGGACGAAACAACCGCCCGCCCCACCGGCGCACCCGCGATCCGGGCGGGTCACACAAAGGCTTGACGCTCGCCGCGGGCGCCAGCTAGGTTGAATCCGGGTGATGGACCGCCGGTGGCGGGGTGGTGGAGGTGTGACGGATGCCACGAGGTATGGCAGATCCGGCGCTCGACGCGGCCACGGAACGCAAGACGCAACAGCTCCCCCCGTACCGCGTCATTCTGCATAACGATGACGTCAACACGTTTGACCACGTCATTGCGAGCATTCTGCGTCTTACGCCCCTGACGCGCGCGGAAGCGATCCAGCGGACACTCGAAGCGCACGAAACCGGCGCGAGTCTGCTGCTCGTCACCCACCGGGAACGCGCTGAACTCTACGTGGAGCAGTTCGCCAGCGTGGGGCTGACCGTGACGGCCGAGCCGGAAACCTGAGCGGCGCACTGGTCGCCGCGGTGTGCGTCCGTATCCCGAAAAGCCCCGCTATTCGACCGTGACCGACTTGGCCAGGTTCCGCGGCTTGTCCACGTCGCACCCGCGCAGCACCGCCGCATGGTAAGCCAGCAACTGGAGCGGCACGACGGTCACGAACGGCTGGAACGGTTCGGCCACATCCGGGACGTAGAGCACGTGCTCGGCCAGCCGGCGGATATGCTCGTCGCCCTCCGTCGCGATCGCGATGACACGGCCGCCGCGGCTGCGAACTTCTTCAATGTTGCTGACCACCTTCTCGTACAGGTGGTCGCGCACCGCCAGCACGACGACCGGCATGTCCGCATTGATCAGGGCGATCGGGCCGTGCTTCATCTCGGCGGCGGGCAACCCCTCGGCGTGAATATAGCTGATCTCCTTGAGCTTCAGCGCCCCCTCCAGAGCAATCGGGTACTGAAGACCCCGGCCGAGGTACAGCCAGTTGTTGGCTTCCAGGAAGCGGGCTGCGATCTGACGCGTCTGGGTTGACAGCGCCAGCGTCTGCTCGATCGCGTCGGGCACGCGGCTCAGCGCCATCAGATACTCGTGGCAGGCCGCCTGACTCATGTGCCGTCGGCGTCCCAGATACGCCGCCAGCATGGCCAAGACCGCAAGTTGCCCCAAGAACGCTTTCGTGGAGGCCACACCGATCTCGGGACCGACGTGGAGATACACCCCGGCGTCGGTCTCGCGGGCGATGGTGGAGCCGACGGCGTTCACGATCCCCAGCGCCAAGGCCCCGCGCTCGCGCGCCTCGCGCAGCGCCGCCAGCGTGTCCGCCGTCTCGCCGCTCTGCGATATCGCAATCACCACCGTCCGGTCGCCGATCAGCGGATTGCGGTAGCGAAACTCGCTGGCGTACTCCACCTCGCACGGAATCCGGGCCAGGTCCTCGATCAGAAACTCCCCGATCAAACATGCGTGCCACGCCGTCCCGCACCCCGTCAGAATGATCCGCTCGCAGCGCGCCAGCTCCCGGGCGACACGCGCCAGCCCGCCCAGCACGACACGCCCTTCCTGAAGGTCCACCCGACCCCGCATGCAGGTCCGCAGCGCTTCCGGCTGCTCGAAAATCTCCTTGCTCATGAAATGCTGGTGCCCGCCCAGCTCGAGCTGCTCCAGCGTCCACTCGACCTCCTGGATCTCCTTCGGCACCGGCGTCGCATCCAGGTTCGTCGTGTGAAAACCCTGCCGCGTCACGGTCGCCACTTCGTTGTCCGNCAGGTAAATCACCTGTGGCGTATGCTGAATGATCGCGGCGGCGTCCGAGGCGATCNCATACTCATTCTGACCCACCCCGATGATCAGCGGACTTCCCCGCCGGGCCGCGACGATGGTGTCCGGTTCGTCCACATGCAGAACGGTGATGCCGAACGTCCCACGGACCTCGCGCAGGGCACGCCGAACCGCCTCTTCCAGGCTGCCCTCGTAGAAGTGTCCGACCAGCTTGGCGAGCACTTCGGTGTCCGTATCGCTGGTCATGGTGATGCCATGCTGTTCCAGGAAGGTCCGCAGGACGCGGTAGTTCTCGATGATCCCGTTGTGCACGAGTGCCAACCGACCGCTGGCATCGCAGTGCGGATGGGCGTTGTTCTCGGTCGGGGCGCCGTGCGTGGCCCAACGGGTGTGCGCCATGCCGATCGTCGCCCCGTCCAGCTCATGACCGATACGCTGTTCCAGGGCCGAGATGCGTCCCACAGAACGGCGGATCAGCAGGCGGCCGTCGCGGATGACCGCGATGCCGGCGGAGTCGTAGCCGCGATATTCCAAACGCTTCAATCCCTCCGTAAGAATCGGGGCGGCGTCTCGATATCCGATATACGCGACGATTCCACACATGATCGGCCTCCGGGCGCGGACCTTGCGCACCGTCTATTTGAATACGGTACGTCCGACCGCCTCGCGGGTGCGGTCCCCAGGCCGCGTTCTGAGCAAGTCGCGGGCCGGGATTCCCGATCATACTCCTATCGGTGGGTCGTCCGGCCGGGCGGATCGTAACGCCGCGCGAGCGCCAAGACTACACCGTTCGGCCGTGACCACGCCAGACCGGGGCGCACACGGCAGTCCGCCGCGGCCGCGAAGCGAGAAGGGTCATGAGCGTTCCGAAACTCCCCGAGGCTCCGACGAAGATTGTATCCCAACTGCTGCGCGAGGAGCCCGATCTGCGCGATATGGTGGCGGAGTTTGTTGCCGGCCTGCCTCCACTGATTGCGCAAATCCAGCGGGCTCTCCAACAACTGGACTGGCAGTCGCTCGCGACGCTGGCGCATCGCCTGAAGGGCGCCGGCGGATCCTATGGCTACCCCGAAATCAGCCGTCTGTGCGCCGAGGCAGAGGAATACGTCCGCGCACAAGAGGTCACATACCTGGAAGCTTGGTTAGGCCGGTTGTCGCAACTGGCCGAGGCCGCCCAGGCCGGCCTGGCCGACCCCGAGTGATCTTCGGAGCACTCCAGGGCCCTATCCGAATGTCCGACGCGCGCCGGGGCGCCGCGGCAGCAAAAGAAAACGGGAGGCCGCACCCGTGCAGCCTCCCGTGCTCTTGGTCACAGCGCCACGCAGATCGCGACGCCCTCTCTCAACTGCGTCTTAGCGACGACGCAGCAGTGCACCCAGCCCCAACAGCACGAAAGCCGCCGGCTCGGGGATCACGTTGAAGTAGAAGTTGAGCGTGAAGTTGCCCGTGTTGGCCGAGGTCGACGAAGCCGCGAACCCATCGCCGAACGTCGAGTTGTACCCGCCCACAGCCAGGTAGTAGGTCCCAGCCGGCAAGGCCCCGTCACGCCCGTTATAAGCCAGACCGCCAACCGGCACGCCCGGCATACCGCTGCCGCTGCCGAACGTGAGCTGGCTCAGCAGGCCGCTCCCGTCATCGTCGTCGGTCTTCAGGAATATGCCGCTGTCCTTATACAGCGCGATCTCCGTGTCGTTCGCCGTGACGAGCGCGCTGCCCTCGGTATCGATGTCCAGATACGTATCGGGGGCCAAAGCGCCCTCGAGAATCGTGAACTTGTACCACTTGATCTCGCCGGCAGCCAACGTGCCGTTGACCGTCAGCGTGCTCATGGTGGCGTGGTTTGGCGACGCCAAGACGCCGAGGTCCACAACGTTGGCCGGCGGCGGGACAGGGACGTACTCGTTGAACGTGAAGCTCACGTTCGTCCAGTAGGCATCGAGGCCTGAATCGTTGTACGACTCATACGCCTCAAAACGCCAGGTTCCCGTCATCAGGCTGTCCCACAGTGCATAACCGCCGGTGATGTTCACCGGACCGATGTGCACCGTGCCGCTCCACGTCGTGCCGCTAGCCACCTGCACGAAGCCGTTGACGCCGTTCGGGCCGGTGACCGCCCAGCGGGCCTCGCTGAGGTACGAGCCGACGCCGCCGCTGGTGAGGTCGCCCTCGAACACGATCGTACCCAGATCAAAATCCGGGCCGCCGTAGTTGAATGTGAACGACCCGTTGGTGGCGTAACCGAACGGACCGTCGGAGTTGATGGGGCCCGGGTTCGTGACCACAAACCCGGCCATCGCCGCTCCTGCCATAAACAACGACAACAACACTGCTTTCTTCATGGTCTCCTCCTGTGTGGAAACTGTTCCGGCCCAAACCAGCCGCGGGCCTGTACTCCCGAAGCTCTTCCTTCAACTCCGCTACGCTACCCGCGCACGGCCCGGCCCGTGCGCGATACCGAACCATTCGGTGCAGCAAGCGGGGAATGAGCCTCTCTCGCTCCTACTCTCGTACCAACAGCATTCACTATACCACCGGCGGCCGAATGAGTCAACGCAAAACCGGGACCGGTATACCCCGGGCCTGAAACCCCCAGACCTCGGCCGCTGCTGGACTTCCGGGCTCACAACAGGCCAAGGTCAGCACTCCGCCCGCTGATAGTACCGGGCCCCTCCCCAAGTCCGTGGCACGCTTGGAGGCTGGCACCGCCTAAAGTCAACCGACTGAAGGACCGATAACAGCAACGGCGACGCGGAGGATCACGGAACCTGGAAATGCCCGAACGCCGCCCAATACCGCTTGCGTTCCAACGGAAAACAGCTATCCTCATAGTTGGAGCAGCAGGGCTGGCGCCGCGCCGGTCAGCGGTGCCCCGTTGCTATTGCGCGTGCCGCGGCGCGGACGGGTTTTCTTTAGCCGCGGTAAGTGCCGACATTTCTATCATCAGAGGCTGGTGAGCACGTGACGACGGCTCATCCTCGGAAACGGCCGGTCCGTAGCGCCGCGGGGGGTAAGCGGGGGTTCTCGCTGCCCGAGCTGCTCGTGGTCGTCGGCGTGATTCTTTTGCTGCTGGCCATTCTCTCGCCGCCCGTCCTGCTGGCTCGGCGCCAGGCTATGGCCGCTCGCTGCGCGGGTAACCGTCCAGCAAATCGGGGTAGCGCTCGAAGCACTGTTCAACGACTATGAATACTACCCCCTGTGGGACGACGGCGGCACCCCTGTACGGTACACGTGGATTGACCTCCTCGTCCAGGATCGCCGCCTGTCAACGTGCAAGGCAGGCTACTGTCCCGAAGGGCCGCCGCCATCCAACCCGCTGTCCGGTCCACAGCCACCCGGGACGGCGGGTAGTGAGAACGCTTATCGTCCCAGCGTGGAATACAGCTATGGGATCGGTGTACCCCTGTCGGCGGGCGGATGGAACTGGCGACCAGGCTTCGGACCGCCTGGGGATGACCGGCCGCGCCGCTTTGAGGGCCACCAACGCAATCCGTCCCAGCGCGTTCTGGCCGCCGACAGCAACTGGACGGCCATCTATAACGTCAGCGGATACGCCTTGCTCGGCCACGACTGGAGCTATCCCACCCAGTACGACAACACCGTGCAATGGCGTCACCGGGGCCCCTCGGCGAACTTCCTCTACCAGGACGGCCACGTCGCCCGCGTGATTTACCGCGCGGATCAGGCTGAACCGGTGAACACCGTCCAGACCTGCCTCTGGTACCCGGGCGAACCGGTCAACGTCAACCCCGAACACGAGTACCGCGGCAACTGGTACCCGGATGTACCGCCTGTCAATCTGGCCGGCGACCTCAACGGCGTCATGCCGCCAGAAGTGATCCCCGCCTACTATACACGCAATCTCCTGTGGACGGACGTGCGCGGTCACTGACCCGGTTCTTCCCTCGCACATCTGCGGCCCGGACCGCGAGCATACATTAACGCAGACAGGACGCGACAGCGCAGCAGTAGTCCGTGGATCATCCTGCCCATGCACCCGGCAGGCCGAGGCACGCCAAGGCAGTGAATGCCCCGGCAAAGAAGCCTGCCCCGAATGCTGAGAAAAAAGCCGCACCCGCCGGAGCGGATGCGGCCCTGAGGAACATCAGGTTTCTACTGCCGCCCGACTACTTTCTGACCAGGGCTCCGCTGCGCAGCGCGTCGGCCGGGTCCTGGGGAACGTTATAGTCGACCCAGTTTCTCCAAGCCGCCTGCAAGAACGCCGTGGCCGGCAGCCGTACCCACCGATCCCAATCGGAGTTGCCGGCGGTGGTCATCACCCCGTTATTGAGCGCCGGGAAATCGAAGAAGCGTTCCGACCCGGTCGCGATTACGTCGTCGCCGATTCCCTGAATCATGCGCGTCAGGTCGGCATAGGTCGGAGCACAGGGCCCGAACGCCAAGGCGATTCCGCAAACCCCGACCAGCAACAGGCATCGCTGCATTCGCTGCATAACGCATCCTCCAAAGGTCCGGTTGAATCTTGCGCTATGATCGGCCAGATCAGAACGCGACCTGAAGTTGGACGCGCCAGACCAGCACATCGTCGTTCACGTTAGCCAAGCTGTAGGCCGAATTCGAGATCGGCGCCTCGGACACCTTCGTCACATCCGTTTGCAGCTTGACCCGGTGCCCGTCGATGTAGTAGTTCAGGCCGCCACCGTAGTCCCACGTGCCTTCCTGATCGCCCGACAGCGTGGATACCCCACCCACACGGCCCACGATCTCCAGCTTCTTCTCCAGCCCGGGGATCGGCAGGAAGTACCCGCACTGCACGTACGCCCCGTGCTGTGTCACGGTCGAGCCGTCCTGCGTCAACCGCCACAGCGGCGTGAAGGGCAGGTGATCCGCGTTCCGCACATCCAGAATCCGGATCACATACTCGCCCGTCACCGAGAAGCCCATGTACTTGAACGCCGCATCCACGCCGAACTGGTTGATCTGGAGCCCCTCGGCACTCGTCAGACCGAACCCGCCTTTGCGGAACAGCGTCCGCCGGGGATACGGGATCCGCAGTGTCCCGGTCCCGACATCCTGGTAGTTCTCGTCAAACGCGTAGTGCATGCCGAAGTCCAGCGCCGGCTGCGTATGGCACTCGATGTCGCTGAGCGTGTCGAAGTGCTTGTCGTCATCAATGGGCACCGAACATTGCCCGGCCAAGGCGTGCCACACAACCCGCGCCAGGATCGCCGGATTGTTGTCATGGCCGTTGGTGTATCGATCCTCGTCCGTCGTGATCGTCTGCGTGTTCGGCGTGTTGAGCGTGTTCACGACGTCAACATAGTATTCCACTTTCTTTTTGAACAACTGGCCCCACAGCCGCACGCCCAGTCCGTTGTTGAACCCGAACACGGCGTCCATCATCGGGTATTCGACAAACTGCATCAGCGTCGTCGCGCCGAAGTTCGCCCGCGTACTGGCGACGCGGAACACACCGGCCTTGATCTGGAACTCATCCAGGAACCGGTAGTTCACCCAGCCGTAGTACAGCCGCGTGTCGTACTGGGACGGGGAGCTCATATCGAGCTCGACCAAGTAGGTGAGGTCCTTGGTATAGGCATGACCCGAGAAGCGGAAGCGCATGCGGGCCACGTCGAACCCGGAGCGATCGTGCCTCTTGAAGCCTGGCGCCAGATATCGGTTCCGCTCCTGTGTCTGATAGTAGGTCCAGCGGAACTGGAACTGGCCGTTGAACTTCAACAGGAACTTATCGTCGCTGCTGCGAATGAAGAAGCCCTTGTCGTACCCGGCCTGAAGCGTGCTGGGCATCAGGCTCTCGCGGAACTCCTGCTCACTGAGGATCGCGCGGATCTGCTTCTTCATCTCCTCAGTCCGCGCCTGATCCACGTCCTGTTGGCGCGTTGCCGCGACCTGTTGCTCCAGCGCCTGGATCTTCTTCTGCTGCGCGTCCAGCAGCGCCTCCAAGCGAGCCAGTTTGTCCTGGTCGTCGGGGGCCGCGCCCGCAGCCATGACGCTCCGCCCGATCCCGAGGGACAGGCACAGCGCCACAACCCCAGACACCCAGAGCCGGTTCAGTCTTCCCGACATGCCGGTTCCTCCTGAATCCTTGTCCCTAACGATAAGTCGGCGACGTGAAACGTTCTCGCGCAGTCGCCGACGACGCCAATACCCGTAAGCGTCGACCGCCAATACGCGCCGTGAACCGCGGCAATATCCTATAAATCGGCGGAAAACTCGTCAAATCTGCAAACGAACTCGGCCCGCCCGGGCCAACGCGTCATAATCTGCGTTTGACAAGGCGTTTAGCCGGCGCCGCGCTGCCTGCGCCGGACGCCATCCGGGCGACGGTTTCCCGTCACTGCGCGACGCGGCGTCCGTCGCCGGCGGCAGCGCCCAGAACGGCCGCCGAACGTTTACACCGTCAGCGCCACCCCGCCCAGCTACGCACCCGCGATAAAACAACCCTGGCCAAGGCGACGTTTACGCCCTGAACCCGCTTGGGAAACGGCGAACGAGCGGCGTGGGCTCGACGGTCGACGAAGGAAAACGCCGCCGAGGCCCCCTCTGCCATACGACGTGTAACTGGACACCGCTTGTTGACACCAGGCGAATCCCCCGATTAACTACGGCCGACTTGGCGCGGAACGTCGCCCAACGAGAGGCTCAGTTCCATCACAGGAAGGACGACCAATGACCCTGGGCTTTCTCTTCTCGACGACTCAGTGGATCATCATCATCGCCCTGCTCGTGCTCGTCATCATTCTGCTGATCATAAAGAAGAAACAGCAGTCCTGAAGACGCAGCACGGCCACAGCGACAGCGGGAGCCCGGCCCCGATCCAGCGGGGCTCCGGCTGGTTTCTAGTACGGCTGACGGTTCAACCGACAACGATCCTCGCGGCTCCGAAGATGTTTGCCGGCGGTGTTTCTGCCGACGAACGAGGGCCGTTCTCCGTGCGCACGCCGCTCAGGTGGGTTCCCGAACGCGTCCGGCGTCTTCGTGCGCGATGCCGAGGATCAGTGCGACGCCGACGCTCAGAATCGTGACGACCGTCTCCTCGCTCACCGCCAAACCGGCTTGAGCCGCGTAGGCGGCCAACACGGTCGCGACTGCAACCTGCACCTTGCGACTGCGCAGCGGCCAAAGCCACCGCCTCCACGAATGCGTACCGCTACTCACGATCGGCCTCCGGCTGAACAACGATTCCTTCACGGCGCCCCCGGCACCGGCGTGCCCAGCGACTCCGCACCCGGCGACGACGGTTCCGCCACGTCTAAATTGGCACGAGTTGCCAAGTCGCGCCCTAGGCGACTTGCCGCCAGTGGTTCGCCACGCCCGATGCGTGCCTCCACGTTTTTCAGAAGCAGCTCCAGCACCGACTGATCGCTGGCCAGCTTCGCTTCCACACCCACAAGACGAAGGGCCTTAACGCGCTCATTCTGGAGCGCCCAGAACTCGATCAGATCGCGATCGTTCCACACCTCGTTCAGTACCGTCTGCTGCGTCTCGGTCAGCGGGCCCCCGGCGCGCTCGAGTCGGGCCAACAGGTCGTGGTACAGCAGGACGCGCAGCGCTTCGTGCTGTCGCTCGAAGATGGCCTGCTGCACTTGATCCGCCCGCCGCTGAGTCTCCAGAGCGATGCGCACGGACTCGCGGGTGCAACCGCTGGCGCCGATGCCGACGGCCATCCACAAGCCCAACCACCGCGCGCCGGACCGCAGCGTTCCCGCCCGTCCGCAACTCATAGCAGACCCCCCAGCGCGCTGAGCACCTTCAGGGTCGTGATCAGACCGTCGGTCCACTTCTCGGCGGCGATGGCCTCGGCCAGTGCGTCGACGGTCTGACATAGCTCCTCATCCGTCAGCCATCCGCCCGCCGGAGCCGTGCGCGACAATTCTCGCTCGTTGTAATTCCGTACCGGCGGCGTGCGCCGCTCAGCGGACTGCTCCAGCTCGACGCGTAACGCCTGAAGAATGCTCCACGCCGCCGTCACGAAGGCCCGCGCCGTCTCCGGACGGACGGATGAAAGCAGTGCCGTCAGGTTCATCGGTAACCCCCTGGCGGACCCACTGGCAGCCCGCCCCATCCTCCAAGAGCCACTGTACAAACCCTTTCCGCGTGTGCCCGCGGCCGCACGCGGCCGGGCGTGTGCGGCTGAGGGCACACCTACGCGCAGCTCAATTCCTCTAGCTGATGGGCCAAACGCGTCAGCCACTCCGCCTCCGTCGTCCGGTGCATCCGCAGCTCCTCGCGCAGCGCCGTCAGCGCCTCGGTGTTCGCCCGGATGACGTCCAGCAGATTTCGATTCACGTCCGCAATCTGCCCGGCGTATTGCAGGGCCTCGCGCAGACCGGTCGTGCTGCGCGAGCGTTCCTGTCGCTCCGCCCACCACATCACAAACAGCAGGCCGGAGATGCCCAACGACGGAAGCTGTGACAACACTTCTGGCCACATCACGTCACCAGCTCATACCAGACCGTGACGCTGTGCTCGCCGGAACTACCGGAAAACATGGTCGACACGCCCAGCGCCTTGCCGCGCTGCGTCGCCAGAGCCAACCCCCGTCCCAGCCGCAGCACCAGCGAATACCCGGCTCCCACCAGCAAAGGTGGCGTCAGATTCAGCGGGTCTGGGCCCGGGTCCGACTGGAGCGTGAACTTCGTCCCGACCCAGGTCGTCACCACCAGCTTCAACACCCGGATGATCTTCCCCGCCTGCGCCGGCACGAGCACCGCGCCACTCTGCGCCGTCATCCAGGACCCATATGCCACAGCCATCGTTGCTTTCTCCTGTCACTTCCCCGGGCCCCTGTCCCGCACCTGCCGACCCACCTTTCACAACCCCTCCAACTCCTCGGCAGTGAACACGCGCGGCGTAGCCGTGTACCGCGGCGTCTGGGGGTCCAGCATCTGCGCTGCGGGCGGTCTGTCCGCCGGCAACACCACCCCCCCCGCCGCCAGCTCGCTGAACCATCGAACGGCCGCCGCGTACACGGCCTCGACCCGCTCCGGCGGATCGCTCACGAACGGCGAACTTTTCCACGCGGCATACTCCGCGAGATCCAGGACGCGCAGCCGCAGGACATCCGCCAGCTCGGGGTGCGCGGCCAGATCGATCGGAGTCTGAAACCGCCGAGCCAAGTAGCTGTTGGCCTCCGCCTCCGCTTCCGCGATGATCTGCTGCGCCACCGCGGGGTTGGCGGTCGTTCCGTTGACGCGGTCGGTCAGCCGGGCGTACAGCGTTGCCCCCAACCGCTGACTGAGCTGCTCCGTCGTCACGTACGCCATGCACCCTCCTCCTGCCACGCCTCTGGCGGCAACCAGGAATCCCCCGGGCAGCACCCGCCTCTGCGCAGGCCCGGTCACCACGTCGGGCCCACGAGCCTGCGGCGGCAGATTACTCGAACGTCACCAGGCAGGCGTCCTGCCAGAATCCGTAGCCCACCTCGTGGATCGCCTTCACGCCGTACTGATGCTGGTTCTCGTTCACTTCCAGCTCGCTGCCCTCCGCGAGCACCTGAATCTGCACCGGCAGCTCTTCCTGGAAGATGAACGGCCGCGTCGTGCCGTCGGTCCGGAACAGAACGAACTTCGTCGTCCAAGGCAGACGCGGATTGGCGACCCAAGTGATCTGGAAGGGCTCGCCGGTTGCCAGCGGGTTGGTCGTGGCGTTCACCACCCGCCCCGACAGCGCCACCAGCGTCGGAGCCAGGAAGGGCATGGGTACCATGACCAGGAACTGGCGCGCCGCCTCGTTCATCGGCTCGCCCTGATCGTCCCGAAATGACATGATCTGCGCGATCCCGCGGACAATCGCCTCGTGCATCTCCTGCTCCGTCGGAGCGGTCGGGGTGGCGGCCGACGCACTGATCATGTTCGATTGTGTACCCGAGTCCCCTTCGCTGTGCGCGCTGTCGAAGAAAGAATGCCCGTCGTAGCAGACCGCCGATTCCCCGCCGGCGATCAGCGTCGTGATCAGCTTGTTGGGGTGCGTCGCCACGCGGCGCGCCAGCTCGTTGATGCGCACCATGATCTGCCCGGTCTTGTCGCGGCGCTGCTCGTCCGCATCCACCCGGATCGTCGCCTCCCAAGTCTTGTTGACGATCGTGATACCCTGGCTGCGGAGCGGACGGATCTGTCGCCCGCCGACCCACTGCCGCACCTGCGGAACGCTCCCCAGCCAGCGGTACGTTTCCGACTCCTGGTTGCTCGCGAAATGCAGCGCCAGTTTCGTCCACCAGGCCGACTGGGCATACTCCTCCAGTCGGCGGTAAAACCGCCCGACGACCGCCCGCGACGTCAAACCCGTATCAATCACTACACTCATCGGCTTCTCCTCGTGCCGTATGTGCCCTGTTCAGGTCAGAACTACACCCCGGTCGACGCGACGCTACGCGATGTCGCGACTGAGAATGATCCACTCCGTTCCCGTGCACAGCAGCAGCGCGGTGTCGTACTGTGCGTCGAGCGCTGTGAACGTCGCCGCGCCGTCGATCGTCTCGGCCCCGTTGCCGTCCAGCGTGATCGCCGCCGCCGTCGCCGAAGTCTTCACGATCCGGAACCATCCGCCCGCCCGGACCGTGGCGACCGGAGGCAGCGTCAGCGTCCGCGCCGCCGTGTTGCCCATCAGCAGCGTCCGGTTCATGTGATCCAGCGTCAGTGTCGCGTTGGCATCCGCGAGGCTGACCACCGGCCCGTTGTCCAGGACGCCGCTGAGGCTGGGCAGCGGCTGACAACGCACGCGCGCCAGATTCGCCCCCTCCACGCCGACGATCCGGCCCACGCGACTCTTCCCGACGGGCGACAGGGTGAGGGTCTCATCGTCGCTGGCATACACATCCTTGCCCACGTCGGCCAACGCGACTCCCGTCAGCGGATGCACAATATCCTTGCCTTGAACCACGCGCACCCGGACCGCACCCGGCGCATGACCGCTGCCCGTGTTGTCCACACCCTGATACGCCACACCGAGAAACTCGTCGCCGGCCACCAGCGGACGGGCGTAGCCCGTCGCCCGGTCGCGCCCCACGAACGCCCCACGGTAAATCCGTACGTTGTCCTTGACCGGAAACTCCACCAACTCCGCCGACGCGTAGAAATCGACGTTACGATCACTGGTCAATGCCATGCCTGTCGCTCCTTTGCTTTCCACCTACGGGCGCACACCCAGCACCCGTCCGGCGGCCACCGCGCGCTCAAACACCGCCAGGTCCTCCGGCTCGATCGCCGGCGTGCCAAAGCCTGCCAGCACCGTCGGCGCCGTACGGTTCGCAGCCGGCAGCCCGGCCACCTCGCCGCGCGCCGTCAACGCCAGCATTCGGCCGGGCGGCAGCAGCACCGGCGCCCGCGACAGCCGCTCCTCCGCCGCTTCCGCATCGCGCAGGTAATCCGCCCGCCAGTCCATGCTGGTGCTGTCTACGATCTTGCCCAGTCGCAGCCCGCGCTCGACGAACGCCTCCGCCTCCTGAAGCTGTAACTGCCGTCGCAAACGGGCGATCTCCGCCTGCGCCGCCTCCAGCTCCTGGCGCACCACCGGCCGCGCTTCGTCGGCCGCCAACTCCGAGGGGCCGGCCTCTTCCGCTTCGCCCACGTCGCGCCGCGCCGCCAACGGCTGCACCCCACGCATCGCCGGGTCGTTCGTCAGCGCGACCGGCCCCAGCGCCGCCACGTCGGTGTGGTCCTCATCGGTCCAGAAGATCACGGGCGAGAAATAGCGGTACTCGCCATTCCGCAGCAGTTCTGCCGCCCGCGGCGTCCAGGTGACGTCCACCGCCCACAAGCCATCGTCGCGCACCTCCAGACCGCCGATCCACCCCGCGGCCGGCCGCAGCCCATCGGGCCGCGTGTTGCAGCGATCGAAACTCTGATGCTCGTAGTCGATCGCGAGCTTGCGCCCCATCTGCGCAAACCAGCGACAGGCGGACTCCGCGTGCCGCCGGGTGAATACAAAGCTCTCCCCGGCCACCGGCCGCTCCACCGTGATCTCCCCGAACGGGATCAGCCGGAACTCCGACACCGGCTCCCCGGGGATCTGCGACAATATCGCCGCGGTCAGTTGCGACGCGGGCGGCGACGTCCGGTCGCGCGCGGCCGCCAGCGGCAGAGCAATCGCATCCACCCGCTCCAGGGTCTCGCTGAGCAGCGTGCGAAACCGCTCCAGCTCCGCGCCAAGATTCCGCCGCGCGATCGCCAGCGCTTCGCGCAGCCGCGTCAGGATCTGCGCCCGCACAAACGGCCCCACCGCCACCACCGTCATCTCCTGAGAAGCACTTGTCGCGTCCACAATTCACTCCTCGCTTTGTGCACTGGGTTCGCCGCCGTTCGATGGTCTGGAGCACCGACCGCCCCAACCCGCATTGGCCCGGACCGCGCGCACCTCACGCCGCATCAGCTCGATGTTTCCCCGCTCGTTCCGTTCGCCCGTCGCGCGGAATCCCAGCGCCCGGTAAAACGGGCGCGGGTCACCCGTGCTCATGTCGAGCTTGGCACGCACCTCGCGCGCCCCGCTGCAACACACCAGCGCCCGCCCGATTCCCAGCCCGCGATACGCCGGATGGACCAAGGCGTTGACCAGCCGCGTCCCCCGCGTCGTTATGGCCACCCCGACCAGAATCCCGTCCAGCTCCGCTACCCACACGTCGTGGTACGGACTGGACAACATGTCCGAAAGCTGCCCCCGCCGCAGAAAATAGTCGCGCCGCAACGCCGTATCGAAAAAGAAGCTCAGCGGCACCGCGTCGCTGCGCAACGCCGGGCGAACCGTCAGCGTGGCCGCGGGCGACGATAACGGGGGCGCCGTCTTGTCCTTCGTCCGCACGTCCGTCTTTGCCTGGCTCATCCTTCCTGCCTCCCCGAAAGGACGCCCTCGCCCTCCCGCGGCACGGGGATCCCCAACGCCTGATGCGCCCACTGCCGCGGCACCGCCAGGTCCAGCCGGTTCACCGCCACCGCCAGCGTTTCCGCCAGCGTCTTCGTGTCCACCGACTGCACCAGCGACCGCCGGAACAGCGGCACCGGCACGCCGTCGCCGAAGCGGGCCCGCACCAGCGGCGTCAGCAGGTCCCGGCGAATCGTGTGGCCCTCCTGCGCGATGTCATCGACCAGCAGGTCTTCCCGCACCCGGTCGTGAATCTCGGCCGCCGCTCGCGAGCCGGTGCTCCGGACATCCGTCGTCAGATGCTGACCGAGCCACAGGATGGTCACCTCGGTGTTGCAGTATTCCTGCAAGGCCTCGTAGGGCCGCTGCCCGGTCCGGGCAGCGTCAAACACCTTCAGCTCCACGTTCTTGCCGAACACCGCGACGGCGTCCGTGCCCAGCGCCTCCAGCATGCGCAGCAGTTGCTGCTGGTCCGCCTCCGGCGTACCCGGCTCGAACTGAGCGACACGCACCGGCATGCCGGCAATCTGGGAGTAAATCAGCCAGTCCTTGAAGCTCAGGTTTTGCGCTAGATAGAGACCGGCCGAGATCCGCAGCAGTCCGCCCTCAAACGGCCGCCCCGGGCGACGTCCTCCGGCCGCCGGCTGATGCACCAGCCACTTGGTCGGCTGCACGTCCACCGGAACCCCCCGAGTCGGCTCCTCCTCCGTCAGCACGCGCAGACGCCACGGCTCGTGCGGATCGGCGATCAGCCGGCCATGCGGCACGGGCACGAGATCGACCAGCCGCCCGCGCTCCCACACCAGCTCTGCCACCGCCAAGCCGTAGCCCATCGCGCTGGCCAGGTGATCAAGCACCTCGCGGAAGCGGTCGATCCGCAGCAGCGTCGCCCGACAGTACTCGGCGGCCTCGACCACGACGTCCGCCTGAGCGGAGCCCTGCTCGGCCTCCGGCAGCGGAAGGATTTCCCATTCCAAGCCGGTCAGCGCCAGCCGCCGCGTGCTCTCGACCGCGGCCAGGCGGGGCCACTTCTGAAGCATTTCGGCGTAGAGCTCGAACTGGGTCTGCGGAAAGCCGGCGTCGGCGGCCTGAAGGACAGCCAGCAGGCGGGCGGGCGTGAGCCCGACCGTCGGATATGTGTGCGTGCTGTCCGGACGCCAGGGGCGAATCAGCCGCGTCGTAGCCCTTCGCCGGTTTCGGCCGTGGGCCAGCAGGGACCCGAGAGCCTGGAGGACGGCGACGGCACGCGGTCGAGAGGGCTGGAGCACGGTGGTTCCTCCGGCGGCCGGCACCCGCCGGCCACCTGCTCCTAGCCTAGCCGAGGAATGATAGAATGTCTAGAAAAACCCGCGCGGCGCAAACCCCCGGCACCCTTTGGCGCCCCCCGGCGGCCCGGCGCACTTTTTCCCGTCGCCCCTGGGGACCGCCCCGAACCCGCCGCGCGGGACGCGCATGCACGTCCCCCGCAACGTACCAACCTGCCCCACGCACGCCCCCCTGAACACGCTTTCAGGGCACGATGCGCCGCATACGCAGCGCCAGCAGAATCAGATCCACCGCCTCTTCGATGCGCAGACGATCCAGATTCAACATCAGGTCGTAGCACGTCACATCGTTCGCGTGCGGCCCGAAATGGCTGCGACGAAAATCGGCCCGTTCGCGATCCAGCCGCTCGATCTCCGCCAGCGCCAGCGACGTCGTGATGTTGTTCTGAACGGCGAACCGTTCCGCGCGGCGCTCCAGCGACCCGATGATGCGAACCCGCAGACCCCGGTCGCGTGGCAAAATGAGGTCCGCGGCCCGCCCCAGAAAAATCGCCGGCCCGCGTCGCGCCAAGGCGAGAATGGTCTCCGTCAACCGATGAAAGTAGTCGTCCTTGTGGAACTCCCCCCGAATCAGCACGCGAAGCGTGGCCTCCAGCCAGCTCACGTCGCGCTCGTCCAGCGCTTCGTAGATCTTCGCCCGCACCTGATCATCGCCGGCCATCGCCCGCAGGATTTCCTTGTCGAAAACCGGCCAGCCCAGCCGCTCCCCCAGCAGCGTCGCCACCTCTGTCCCCCCCGAAGCCACCGCCCGCGACAGCGTTACGAAGTCCACGACTTCCGGCGGGTGCAGGCCGGGCTCGGGCTCCAGCCGTTGCGCACGTGCCAGCTCCCAGTTCCGCATCTGTCGCTCAACGATCCGCGCGACGTCGGACTTCCCGGACGGGGCCGTGCCAGGCATAGAACACCTCCGGGCCGGATTATAGGAATCGTCCCGCAAGGCGCGTAGCAACCCTGCGACCGGCTTGCCACTGGTACGCCTTGCCGGCGGCGCCCGTCGGCCGTCGTGTTCGTACAATCAAGGCGTGAAGCCGACGACCGATACACCTTCCGAAACTCCCGCCGCTCTGGCGGTCTGGGAATTCGCCGGCTTGCTCTTGACCTACTGGTGCAACGCCCGTTGCGCCTTCTGCTACGTGAACAGCGGACCGGAATTGCGGGCGCATGTCGCGCGGGAAACCGCCCTCGCATGGTGGCGTGGACTCGACGAGCTCGCTGCCGCCTATGGTCGAACCATGCGCGTACATCTCAGCGGCGGGGAGCCATTCCGCGACTGGACATCCCTGATCTCACTGATCCGGGCCGCTCGGGATGCCGGCCTTACGCCGGTGGACAAGGTCGAGACTAATGCCTTCTGGGCTACCGACGAGGGCCTGACGCGCGCCCGGCTGGAACTGCTTGCCGCGCTGGGCGTACAACGCCTGGTGGTCAGCACGGACATCTTCCATCAGGAGTACGTGCCGATCGAGCGCGTTCGCCGCTGCGTCGAGATCGCACGCCGCGTGTTCGGCCCGGGCCGGGTGATCGTGCGCTGGTGGGACTTTCTGCGGGCCCCGCTCGTGGCGCCGCGCGACCGCCCGTCGCGCGAGGCGGCGTATCGCGCCGCGCTGGCACGTCACAAGGACCGCCTGACCGGACGGGCGGCCGAAACGCTCGCGCCCCTGCTGCCGGGCCGATCGGCAGCCGCATACGCCGGGTTGAACTGCGTGGCGGAAATACTCCACTCTCGCCACGTACACATCGACCCGTACGGCAACATCTTCCCGGGCACCTGTGCAGGCATCGTCCTGGCGCGCGCCGACACCCGCACCATAACGGCCATCTGGAAGGACCTGGCTGCAAACTGGTCGCGCCACCCGATCCTGGCCGACCTGGTCACCGGCGGCAGCTACGCCCTGTTCCAGCGCGCCACCACCCTCGGTTACGAGGAACGCTCCTCCGGCTATGCCAGCAAATGCCACCTTTGTACCGAAGTCCGGCGCTTCCTGTTTCGCAGCGGCTACGGCGGAGAGCTCCTCGGGCCCGCAGAGTGCTACCCGTAAGCGACGGAGGCTTTTTCACCCTCTGAGGCCCCGCGTTGCCCCCCGACCGCGCGCCGACGCCCCGCTACAACGACGCCCGCGCCAGAGGCCGGATCTTCGCCAACGGCTGGGGCAGAGCGGCGTTCACGCGCGCCACCAGCAGTCCATTGTCGATGATTCGTCGAACCGCCCGCACGTCCGGCTCCAGCATTCGGTCTTCGACCAGCGGCTCGGCGACCTCTCGAACGGCCAGGTACGCGGCGGCCGTCCCAGTGCCCAGCACGCGCGCGATGTCTGCCCGCCGCTCCGGCCGCGTCGCCGCGACGAACGCTGCGGCCTCCGCTTCCTCCGGCGGCCCACCGGATAGGGGGGCACCGGGCGGCGAGGGCATGACGACGGCGTTCGGGTCCCGCTGCAATCCCGCGCGCCATTCCAGGGCCGCAGCCGCCACCAGCAACTCGATAGCCAAGACCGCCTGCGTGTTCCCGATCACGCTGCGCAGCTTGCGACCCGCGATCGTGGACATTGAAACGTGGTCCTCGGTATTGGCGGAGGAGGGGATCGAGTCCACAGCGGCCGGGTGGGCCAGCACCTTGTTCTCGGATACCAGGCTCGCCGCCGAGTACTGGGCGATCATGTAGCCCGAGTTCAGTCCGCCGCGGGCCACCAGGTTGGCCGGCAGGTTGCGGTTGTGGCGCGCGTCGAGGAGCAGCTGCACGCGACGTTCGGCGATGTCGGCGAGCTCGGCCACCGCGATGGTCAGAAAGTCGGCCGCCAGGGCCAGCGGCTGACCATGGAAGTTCCCCGCCGAATACGCGTGGCGGTCGGCGAAGCTTTCCGGCCGGTTCGCGTAGAACGTCCGCACATCCCACGGCTCTTCCGTTCCCGGGAAGAACAGCGGGTTGTCCGTCGCCGCGTTGCACTCCCGCGTCACGATCATCCGCGCGAAGGCGATGGCGTCCCGCGTGGCGCCGTGCACCTGCGGCGTACAGCGAACGGAGTACGCGTCTTGCACCTCGTCGGCCCGGTCGACGAGGCGACTGCCGGCGATCAGGGCGCGCAGGTTGGCCGCGACCTCGCACTGACCATCGAGGCCGCGGGCCGCATGCACGCGCGGGTCCAACGCCCGCGAACGACCGCACAGCGCCTCCAAGGTCATCGCGGCTGCGACGTCCGCCGTGTTCGCGAGCACCTCCGCGTCGTGCACCGCCAGGGCCAGAAGCGCCGCCGAGAAGGTCGCACCGTTCGTCAGGGCCAGGCCTTCTTTGTAGCTGGGTTGCGGGAGTTCCTCGTAGCCCAAGTCCGCCGCCAGATGTGCTCCGGCCTCGCGCAGTTCGACCCCCGCGTACGTGCGGTACTCGAGGTCCTCCGGCCCGCGAACCACGAAGTAGCGACCGTGCCCGAGCAGAACGACGAAGAGGTGGGCCAGCGGGCACAGGTCGCCGCTGGCTCCCAGGGAACCGCGCGTCGGCACGAGCGGGACGATCCCGCGGTTGATCATCCGCGCGACGCACTCGACCAATTCAGGCCGCACGCCGGAGTGCCCCTTGAGAAACGCATTCAGTCGCAGCACCAGCGCCGCGCGGACCACTTCGGCCGGGAAGTAGTTGATCGGGTCGTTTGGGTCGCTGTTGTCTCCCACGCCGACCGCGTGCGACAGGAGGATGTTCCGCTGCATGGCCTCGAAGTGTTCCGGCGCGATCCGCCGATTCTTGAACTCTCCGAAGCCGGTCGTCACCCCATAGACCCGCGGCAGGGGCCGGCCCGCCGCAAGGGCTGCGTTGTACTCGGCGACAATCGCACGAATCTGTTCCCAGCCGCGCTGCACCCGCCGTAATGCCGCGGGATCGCAAGACACCGCGACGCGCGGGTCGCGGGCGATGCGGACCAGATCCTCGATCGTCAGCGAAGAACCGTCGAGTGTGACCGCGTCGAGCGTGCCGTTGCTCATGCCGAAATTGTACTCTGGGCCCCCGGTCCGCTCACCTTCGCACGGCGCGGCGCCGCGTCGCTTTCGCGCGCTAACACCGCTCAATGTCCATGAGCTTCTCCAGGCTCAGCTCCAGGACGGCCACCGGATGGCGCAGACCGTACGCCTCCAGAACCTCCGGATGAACTTCGCCCATCCAACCGATGGGACGCTCCCGGCGATCGAACAACGCTGCGACGCGCCCCGGGATGTAGCTGGGATGCTCACCCGGCCGCACGACGTAGGTGCTGGCCATCTCGTGCACGAACGCGTCGGCCACCGCCCGGATGTCGGCATACCCGACGTGCGTCCCGATCATGGCCGCGGCCAGCCGCCGCTCTTCCCGCGCGCCGGTCTCTGCCTGCTCGTCCACGAAGCAGCAGTCGCCGACCTCGAACAGATACTGCGGCAGATCGTATTGCCGGTTGATCGCCAGGGTTTCCAGCAACCCGGGCAACAGCGACACCCGACACATCGTCTGTTCGGCGCTGATGGGGTTTTCGATCTGCACGGCCCGCGGGTCCGGCGGCAACCGCCACCGGTCGAACGCCGCCGGCGCGCTCGTCAGCACCAGCGTCATCACCTGCTGGAAGCCCAGCCCCGTCATCACGCGACGCGCAATCGCGGATCGCTCCTCGATTACCCGCGGCGAACCCACCGTGAACGTGGGGACCAGCGCGGCAGGGATGTTCTCGTAGCCATAGGCGATCGCGGCATCCTCGATCAGGTCCGCCGAATGCATCACATCGTTCCGGTAGGGCGGCACCAGCACGCGAAGCGTGTCGGCATGCCCGCATTCTTCCACGTCGTAGCCCATGGATTCGAGCAGCTCTGCCAGCTCGCCGGCGTTGAGCGACACGCCGATCGTCTCCGCCGCCTGCCGAACGTCGAGTCGCATCTCCACGGGCGTCAGGTCGGGCGTAATGCGGACAGTCGGGCGCGCCTCCCGGCCGGAACCGGCCTCCGCCGGCCGCTCAATCAGCACGCACTCAATCTCGATCGCCGGCAGAATCTCCTTCAGACTCGTGACGATGACGTTCAGCGTTCGCTCCACCGTCCGCTGCGACAGCCCGGTTACGTCGATGAAGAAGTTGCGGGTCCCCAGCGTGACCCGCGTCGCTTCGCTGTTGATAATCGGGGGCATCGACAATACCGTGCCGACACCGTCGCGTAACAACGGATACTTTTGAAACGGCCGCAGCAGGTGCGCATAGGCCTGCCCGGTCTTGTGCCGCTCCAGGATTTCCCGCGGCGTGATGCAACTGGCCGGATCCGCCGGATCAAAACCCAGCGGCACGAAGCGCAGCCCGTCCGGGTCGACCGCCTCGTAGTGGAACACCTCGCCGGCGAGCGTGTCGAGGTCGTACACGCCGATGGACGCCAGCTTCCGATCCCGGCCCAGCGCCCAATGCAGATGCTCCTGGAGGTTCATCACGATCTTGATCGTGGCGTGGTCGAGCTGCACGTTCCGCACGACCGCACACGCGATACACGGCCGATAGCTGTCCGCACGTTCCAGTTGCGGATCCACCTGCACGCGCAGGCGCGCCGCCGAAACCGTGTACTGTGGCAGGCCGGTCTGAATCCCCAGGTAGCCGCGAATGCAGCGGGCCATCCCGCCCGGGTCGAACAGGTCCGGACGCACTGCCAGCATGTTCAGGCGCAACACCTGACCGGGCCCCAGCTCGCCCAGGTTCTGCGGCCCGGCCCGGAAATCCGCCCCGCAGTGCGTGCATGACAGCGGAGCCCCCTGGGCCGGCGTGCGATCGTAAATCTTGCCGCAAACCCGACAGATGTACTGCTGCACCTGCGCCACTTCCTCGACCTCGCAGCCGAGTTTCGGCAGGATGGTCAGCAGATCGTCGAGGGTAACGCCCGGTTCTGTCTCCGCCGGCTCTGCACCGCCGCGGGCGTCAACCGTGCCGCGCCGTCGGGTCGGCCCACGGGCGATGCGCGCCGTGATCCGCGCCAGGAGCATGTCCACCGGCATGTCAACGATCGGCATGACTATCCCTTTTTGGCCACGTTGCCGATGCCCCACACGCCTGCGGACCCGCTGCCCGACGCTCCACAAGCGCAAGCACGGACATCGGCGCGCGGTGTGTCACGCCCGACACAACGGCTCCTCCCGCAACCAGGGCATCGTCGCGTAAAACAGTTTCCCGATGGACTCCACCCCATGCACAAACATCGCCAGCCGCTCGAGCCCCAGCCCCCAAGCCAGCACGCGGTCCGAAATGCCCAAAGGCAGTGTCACTTCGGGCCGGAACACACCGGAGCCGCCCATTTCGACCCAGTCCTGCCGACGCTCCAGATACAAGAGCACCTCTGCCGACGGCTCCGTGTAGGGGAAGAAACTCGGCTGCACCTTGACCCGCGGAAAACCCATTTTCGCGTAAAACGCCGTCAGCGTCCCGATCAGTGTCGCCAGACTCGCGTGCCGGTCCACGATGATCCCGTCCACTTGGTGAAACACCGGCAGATGCTTGTAGTCCGCCGTCTCGCGGCGAAAGACCGGCCCGATCGTGAAGTACTTCCCCGGTCGACCCTGCGTGTGGCGAGCCAAGGCGCGGATCGTCGTCGCCGTGGTGTGGGTCCGCAGTACGGGCTTCTGCGCCAGCTCCCGGCTCCAGCGATACTGCCAACCGGTGGATCCCGTGTCCCCGCCGTTCTCGTGCGTCGCCCGGACCCGTTCGACCAGCGCGTCGTCCGGCAGTCGGCAGTGGCTGGGCCGCGCCACGTAAAACGTGTCCTGCATGTCGCGAGCCGGGTGGTCTTGCGGCTGGAACAGCGCGTCGAAGTCCCAGAAGCCCGACTCCACCCAAGGGCTGGCAACTTCCTCGAAACCCATCTCAAGGAAAACCCGCCGCACGCGGTCCAACGTCCGCTGAAACGGGTGCTCCTTACCGGGGTACAGCCGCTTGGCCGCCAGCGTTACGTCGTACGGTTGCAGGTCCACCGTCCGCCAGCCCCCGTCGGTCAACAGCTCCGGTGTGAGCTGCGTTACGCGCCGGCGCCCGCGTACCCCCGACGCCAGCAGCCGCCGACCAGCCTCCGTCAACGACACCGTGCGAACCGTCCGCTCCTTGAGAATCAAAAAGCCCTTGCGCGGGCCCAACAGCTTGACCGCCTCGGCTACCCGCAGCCCCGCCGCTTCCAACTCACTCTCAGCCGCCACACGCCCCCCGGCCAACGCGCGGATCAGCTCCTCGTCCGGCTGCGGCGGGGGGTCGGCATGGGGTGCTTCAGCGGCCGCCGTTAGCACCAGCGTATCCTGCTCCTTTCGAGCCCAGCCCCGCTCCTTCAGCCATCGCAGGCACGCGCCAACCTCGCTCGTCGTCAGCTCGCAGTGCCGGGGAATTTCCGTAATCCGACACCGGCCCCCGCACGCCGCCAGCACGCGGACGATGACGCGTTCCGGTAGCGGCTTCTGGACGTACGGTTCGGCTTCCGGGCCAAGGCGCAGTTCGTTGTACGTTGACTCCTCGATCTGAACATACCCGGCCTTGGCTAGCTCCCCGCACGCCGCCGTGACCGGCGACTGATCTAAGCCCAAAGCACGCGCCAGCTCCGGTATCGCCAGCGGCTCTGCGGCCTGACCGAGACGGCTGAGCACGTCATATTGGACTTGCGGCAGCTCCATGATGAATTCCGTGTACCGACTTCAAAGCCGCCTGTGTATCGCAAGCCCCGGCACGACTCAAGGGCCGCGGCGTCCCGGGCACTGCTTGGCCTCCACCTGGCACGCGGAGCATGACTACTCCGGGGAACGGTGGCGGACCCGGGGCATAGTTTCTCGGATGTCGCAATCCGGTGCGCGCCGGCGCCCTTGCTGGCCGCGGGCCAGACAATCGTGGTGCCCATAAAAATAGGGGCTGAGAACGTGGCGGGGTCGGTGGAAAGGCACGTGCGCTCCTTCGCTTACCTGCGCGCCGCCGACCCCGCTGAAGATGCGCGGACAGGCGTAGAATGAGTCGATTCCGAGGACGAGTGAACGTCCCGGCGGCTGGTCCCGACCCACGGCCCGCGGATGGCCCGAGGAGGAAAGAAGCATGACCGAAGCCGAATTCCAGAAGCGGTTGGCCGAGCTGGTGGCCGTGATCGATACCCTTCCCGAAGGGGAGCGGGAGCGTTTGCGGCAGCTCGCCCAAGAAACGAAGGATCGCCACGATCAGATCAAGAAGAGCGTCAACGCCATCCAGGAAAGCATCGACTTCTTGCGACTGGGCATCAAGTACATGCTCTTCGATCTGGAAGCCACGCGCCGCGAGAACGCCTACCTCCGCAAGATGCTGGAGCAGGACCACAACGGCGGCAAGAACGAGTGAGCGGACCTCCAAGCCTGGCGCGGTTCGGGGCCTCCCGAAACCGCGCCCGACCCATGCCCGCGGTCTGGACCTGCGGGTGCCTCGCACGTCGATCGACGGGCCCGACGCCTTGCCTCGTCGGGCCCGCCTTTTTGCGGGCGCCAAGACAATTGAATTCCCGGCACCCCGGAGTTCTCATAGTTGCGCGGGAGAACGGAGCCAAGGATGGACTTTCGCAACACCACGGCGCTGGACAGTGCCCGACTCGAGCGCCTGTTTCTGCGGCACACGTACCCGTTCCGCCACGACCGACTGGTCGTCCGCGTACGTTACAGCCGCGGGGCGGACTTCTCCGGCACGTGCTTCTACGGTCAGGCGCGGATTTTCGTGAACCTCGGTCGCCACGTGCGCTACCCGTATTATCTGGCGACGCACATTGCCCGTTCGCAGTCGAACGCGACCCACTGGTGGCGTCAGACCTACCGCGTCGTCATCGCAGACGCCTACAAGCTTGCGCTATTCGTGTACCTGCACGAGCTCTACCACTACCTGATCAAGTCGGCCCGTCGTAACCCGCGGCGTAAGGAAGCCATGTGCGACCGCTTCGCGACGCGTGTCCTCGTAGACTGCTACCGTGCGCCCGTGCTGGACGAACGGGGCCGCCGCGTCCCACGCCGCGAGTGGGACTTCCAGGACCTGGACGCCTTCGTCGCCAACGCCCCACGTGTGCCGACGACCCTGTTCGACCTGGCCGGCCCCGCGGCAACGCCGCGGGCCATTGCACCGGCCGCCGCGGCAGTGCGCCTTGGGGCCCGCCGGCAGCGCCCGCCCCGTCTGTAAAGTTGGGCGACCGCCGGGCCACCTCGCCGCTCGGGTCCGGCGCCGCCCGCCTAGTTGACCCCGTGCATCATCGCGACGATCTTCCGCCCCACCAGCCAACACAGGATGGCCGCGACAAAGAGCGCGCCAGCAATCGTTGCGAAGTAACGGGCCGGATCGACCGTCCCCCAACTCTCGCCCGCCAGACCCGCCAGAAAGTTCCCGAAGAAGCTCGTCAGCAGCCACATCCCCATCAGCATCGTGGCAAACCGGGCCGGCGCGAGCTTGCTCACCATCGATAGCCCGACCGGCGAAAGACACAACTCCCCCAGCGTGCAGAGGATGTAAAACGCGAACAGCCACCACACGCCCACCTTGAACGCTGCGGACTTCACGTACAGGTCGTTCAGCGCTTCGCGGAAGGCCGGGTCTGCGCCGGCCAGCAGCAGCCGCTTGTAATCCCGATCCTCCAGCACGATGGCCGTGGTCAGACTCCGGGTGTCGCGATCGAACCGCACCTTCTCAGACGGAAACCCCGCGTAGCGCAGATCAAAACCCGGCGGAATGTTCGGCAACGAAACGCTGACCGTGAAGGGCCGGTCGCCCGCTTCGGCTTTCGCCCGTTTTGAGCGCAGCGCCAGTTGCCGCACCGCATCGAGATACTCGGCTGACACCGTGGCCCGCAGCAGACGGTCGCGGTCGGTGTCGCTCAACACGCCCGTCATATCGAGCCGCCGCGCCTGTGGATCGAACCGCAGACGACCGCCGTGCACCACCGCCGGCCGTGCTACGCCGCCGGCTGACGCCGCAAACGCTGCAAAGGCCTGCTCCTGGTCCAGATCGGGGGCGTCGCGGAAGACGACCCGACCGCGATCGTCGCGCCAGACCCCAGCGGGCAGGTCGTCGAGCTGTGTGTTGCTCGGCTGGTTCTCAACCCGCACGGCCCAGATCATCAGGGTGAACGCCAATCCGTTGAGAAAAACCCCCAGGCCCATCTTCGCGGGGATCGAGAGATTGATCCCCCGGCGAGGCAAAGTCGTCCACAACCATGCGAAGACCGGTGCGAGGATGAAGATGAATAGCGGGTTGATGGCCTGGAACGACGCTGTCGTCATCGGGTTGATCGAGAAGATCCGTCGGAAGGCTTTCGCCAACTCCTCCAAGACGCTGGACTTGACGGCAATCACCTCCGCTTCCGGGAAAACCGAAGGGGGCGGCGGTGGCTGCGTGACGTAGCGGTTCGTCACCTTGTCGGCAAACACATTCATGGCATTGCCGGCCTGCTCGAACGCGGCCCAGAAGACCACGACGAAAACCCCCAGGACTGCGATCGCCAAGACCCGGTCGCGGACCGCCATGCGCACCTGCGAGCAGATCCAGGCCGCCATCAGGGCGGCAAAGCCGCCGCCCAACCCCAGGGCCAAGGCGTTATCGGCGGGCGTCAAGCGAAGCCACCACAGCACCAGGGCCGCCACTACCGCTGCGCCGCCGAGCACAACGAGCAGTCCGGGCGCCAAGCGTGAAAGCACCGGCAGGACGGATGGAACCGCAGCGGCCTCCTGCTCCGTCATGTAACCGGCACGCTGCGCCGTCGCGTCCTGCCCGCCCGACGTCTCGTATTTCGTCCCGGGCGGAAGCTCCTGTATCCACCGCAGTCCGATGAGGTAGGTCAGCAAGCCGATGAGCATGCCCACGCCCGCGGCGGCAAACCCGGCGTGGTAACCCCAGCGCGTCCCATCCGCCAGCGCGGGGCAGACGATGGGCGCCAGAAACGCTCCGAGGTTGATGCCCATGTAGAAAATCGTGTACGCGCCGTCACGCCGCGGATCCCCCGCTGCGTACAGACGGCCAACCTGCGTGGACATGTTCGGCTTGAAGAAGCCGTTGCCGATGATGAGCAGCACCAGGGCGAAGTAGAACATCGAAACGCTCGGCGAGATCAGGCAGAACTCGCCGATGGCCATCAGCAGAGCGCCGATGATGATCGCCCACTTGTTGCCCAGAAAGCGGTCGGCCAGGTATCCGCCCAGCAGCGGCGTGAGGTACACCAGACTCGTGTACCACTTGTAAATCCCCGAAGCCTTTTCCTGCGTCCACAGGAAGTAGTTGACCATGTACAAGATGAGAAGCGCACGCATGCCGTAATAGTTGAAGCGCTCCCACATCTCCGTAAAAAACAGGACGTACAGCCCCCGCGGATGGCCGAGAAATTCCGCCCGCTCTGCACTCACCATGAACCCGTCTCCTGCCCCCATGCCCCGGACGACGCACCGCCCGGCCGCAGCCATGACGCGGCAGAATAACGGAAACCGCCCGCGATCACGAGCCGCCAACGACCAGCCCGCGGCAGGGCCCACACATGCGGAGCGGCCCAGCCACCGCCGCTCCCGCCGGAACGACGCAGGTTGAGCACTCTGCGGTCCGGGAGTACGCTCCGCGTTGGCCGCCCGGTGCGCTGACGCCCGGCCGCCGATCGGCAGGGTCCGGAGGTCCGAACCGTGAATCGACGCCACTTTCTCGCGACCGGACTGGCCGCCGGAGCAGCGGCGGCCATGCGCATCAACACCACCGCCGCACAGACCGCAGCCGCGGAGAAGCCCGGCATGACGCGTTTCAAGCTCAAGTACGCCCCCGTCCCGGGAATGTTCCGGCACCACGCGGGCGAAGACCTCATCGACCAGATCAAGTTCGCTGCCGATCAGGGCTTTACCGCCTGGGAAGACCTCGGTATCGGCAATCGCCCGCCGCAGTTGCAGGAGAAGATCGCCCAAACCATCGACAAGCTGGGCATGACCATGGGGGCGTGCCTGGCGTACGCCGACTTCGGCGTACAGAGCTTCGTCAAGGACGACCCCGCCGTCCGGGACATGCTGCTCGACCGAATGAAGACCGCCGTCGAGGTCGCCCGCCGGATTCGCACGGACCGCGCCGTGCTCGTGCTCGGCCAGTATGACCCGCAGCGTGACTGGGGTTACCAGATGGCTAACGCAATCGAGCACCTCCGGGCGTGCGTCGATGTCTGTGCCCCGGCCGGACTCGTGCTCGTCCTTGAGCCCCTAAACCCCCGCGACCACCCGTACCTCTTTCTGACCCGCATGGCCCAGGCCTATGAAATCTGCCGCGCGGTCAACAGCCCCTACTGCAAGATCCTCATGGACCTGTATCACCAGCAGATCACCGAGGGCAACCTGATCCCCAACATCGACGCCGCCTGGAGCGAAATCGCCCACTTCCACGTGGGCGACAACCCCGGACGCCGCGAACCCACCACCGGCGAAATCAACTACCGCAATATTTTCCGACACCTGCACAGCAAGGGCTACACCGGCGTGCTGGCCATGGAGCACGGCAAATCACAGGATGGAAAAGCCGGTGAACAAGCCGTTATCGACGCCTACCGCGCGTGCGACGCGTTCTGATCCAGGGAGTACCACGATATGTCCAACCCACGTACCGCCGCATCGGACAACCCAGGTGACCTTCTATCCCGCCGTGCCTTTCTGGCGACCTCCGCAGTCGCCGTCGCTGCGACGTGGGCCGGCGGGTGCGCCACCGCCGGTCGCCCCCAGGGCGGCTTTTCGATCCTCCATCCCGAGCATCGCGCCGAGAGAATCCGGATTGGCGTCATCGGGGCGGGCAGCCGCGGGACCGGCGCTGCCCTCGACGCGGTCGAGTCGTCCCCCAACGTCGAAATCGTCGCGCTCGGCGACCTCTTCGCCGACCGCATCGAGGAAAGTCGCAAGACGCTGGCGTCCGGCGAACGGGTCCCGCCGATCACCATCCCCGACGAGCGCTGTTTCACCGGCTTTGACGCCTACCGCGGCGTACTGGCGCAGGACGTCGACCTGGTGATCCTCGCCGCCCCTCCGCACTTCCGACCTTTGCATCTGCGGGCCGCCGTCGAAGCCGGCAAACACGTGTTCATGGAGAAGCCCGTGGCGGTGGACCCGGTCGGCGTGCGCTCTGTCATCGCTTCGGCCGAGCTGGCCCGCCAGAAGGGGCTGGCGATCGTAGCCGGCACACAGCGCCGTCACGATCCCGCCTATCTTGCCATCATCCAGCGAATTCACGACGGTGCAATCGGCGAGATCGTCAGCGCCCAGTGCTACTGGAACCAAGGCGAGCTGTGGGTTCGGAAGCGTGAGCCTGAATGGTCCGACATGGAGTGGCAGTGCCGCAACTGGCTCTACTTCACCTGGCTGTCGGGCGATCACATCGTGGAACAGCACGTCCACAATCTGGACGTGATCAACTGGGCGCTGGGCACCCCGCCGCTCAAGGCCGTCGGCATGGGCGGCCGCCAGGTCCGCACCGCCCCCGAGTTCGGAAACATCTACGACCACTTCTCGGTCGAGTTCGAATACGCCAACGGCGTCCGCGTCCTGAGCATGTGCCGGCAGATTCCGGGAACCTCCGAGCGGGTGGCCGAGCGTGTGGTCGGGACGAAGGGCGTCGCGGAGCTGCATCGCGGCGTCATCACTGGCCGTCGTCCTTTCCGATACGAGGTCCCGGCCAAGCCAATCAACCCGTATATCCAGGAGCACGCCGACCTGATCGCCAGCATCCGCCGGGGACGGCCGCTCAATGAGGGCATCCAGATCGCGGAAAGCACGCTGACCGCGATCATGGGCCGGATCTCCGCGTACACCGGACGGGAAATCCAGTGGCCGTGGGTGCGACACGCGTCGCAACTGGACCTGACCCCGCCGAGGTACGAATTCGGCGACCTGCCGGTCGGGCCGGTCGCCATGCCGGGACAGACGAAACTCGTGTAGTCGTCCCCCGGACTCGCTGCCCTCCTTGTCGCGGATGGAGCTCAGCGCAACACGCTCAGCAGATTCGAATACCGGTCCGTCCACACACCGACCGAAGGACTCGGCGTCAACCGCCGCCACTGTGGATCATCCGGCAGCCCCCCGAGGTCCGACCGTCGGCGAGCCATGACCACGTACTCTGACGCGGTCTTCCCGACCGCCCGATCCGCCTTTGAGACGGTGGCGTCGGTGCGGCAATAGCACGCCAGCCCACGTTCGGCGGCGAGATTGGCCAGCAGCGGAGCGAGGTTGAGATAGCGGTTTGAAATGTGGAACGCCAGCACCCCGCCTTCGGCCAGCTTCCGCAAGTAGAGCTCGAGCGCCTCGCGCGTCAGCAGGTGCGTGGGGATGGAGTCCGAACTGAACGCATCCAGAATCAGCAGGTCATAGTCCCCGTTTGGCGCCGTCGCCAGCGTCAGACGCCCGTCGCCCAGCACGACCCGGTACGGAGCCTGGCACTCCGCCAGATACGTGAAGTAGCGCGCGTCCTCCGCGATACGCTGCACGGCCGGGTCGATTTCGTAGAACGTGAGATGCTGCCCCGGCCGGGCGTAGGCCGCGATGGCCCCAGCGCCCAGGCCCACGATCCCGATCCGGCGGTAAGCGCCTCGGCCCTCAAGCAGCGCGAAAACGTCGCCGAGCGGACCGGACCGGTGGTAGTACGCCGTCGGCTCCCGGCTGTTGTCCGGATTTGTGCTCTGGCTGCCATGCACGGTGCCCCCATGCACGAGCAGCCGGAACCGGCTGTCCGGCGACAGCCGCACCTGCTTGACGCCGAAGAAGTTCCGCTCGATGTGTAGCAGCCGCCCTTCACGCAGGGACGCATGTTGCCCGTTGACGGCGACCAGGGCAGCAAAGCCGAGGGCCATCCGCAGCGGCCGATCCTTGAAGCTGAAACAGATCAAAGCCGGCAATGCATAGCCCAACACAATCATGCCGACCGTCTCGGCCCAGCCGATGTGGCGTAAGAGATGCACGACGCCCAGGGTGCAGCCGCCCAGCAGCAGCGGTCCGAGAACATCCAACAAACGGTCGCGTCCGCGCGTTTCGGCCGGCTTGGGACCCGGCAGCGCCAGGCAGGCGAGAGCCAGGGCCATCGGGTATTCGATCACGGTCGGAAAAACGAGTGGCGCGATGATCGCGTTCGATAGCCCGCCCAGGACCCCGCCAACCGACATCCACAGGTAGTACTCCGTCAGGAACCCGACCGACGGACGCTCGTGCGCCAGCCGACCGTGGCACACCATCGCCACCACGAAAAACGCGACCAGGTGCAGAACAATCAGCGCCCAGCGCAGGGCCGGTGGCTGGCTGTACAGCAGAACGGCCACCGGCAGCAGCACGTACGGTAACCCCCGCTCCATCCACCCATGCGGCACGAGCGGCCGCCGCGCAAAAACCAGTACGAAGGTCAGCAAGTACAACGCCAATGGAACCACCCACAGCAGCGGTACTGCCGCCAGGTCGGTCGTAATGTGGGTGGTCACGCCCAGCATCACGCTGGACGGGACGAACGCGAGGAAAACCCACCGCAACCGCTGGCTGGCGGCCGGGGGCGCTGCGCCGCGAAACGTCGTCGGGGAAGTCCGTTCGTCCACCTCCGCTGCGCCGGCGGCACGCACGACCGCAGCACAGACCGCGACCAGGATGACCAGCACGGCATACCCCCAGCCCCACATCCGACCCTGTTCGTCCAAGCTCAACAGCGGCTCGACGATCAGCGGATACGAGAGCAGCGCCAGCAGACTGCCGGCGTTGCTGGCGGCGTACAGGAAATAAGGATCCCCGGCCGCCGGGTGTGCGGTGCGTGCGAACCAACGCTGCACCAGCGGCGCTGTGCTCGACAGGACGAAGAACGGCAGCCCTACCGTCCACAGGAGACGCGTCAGCAGCCAGACGATCGGATGGTCGCCCGTTGACGTGTCCGTCGCCGACAGGCCGATCGGTAGAACCAGCACAGGCAGCAACGTGACCAACACGTGGAAGCGCGCGTGCCGGCGCACGCCCAGCCACCGGCTGGCAACGTGCGCGTACGCGTAGCCCGCCAGCAGCACAGCCTGGAAAAACAGAACACACGTGTTCCAAACTGCCGGCGTGCCCCCCAGGATCGGCAGCAGCATCTTGCCGACCATCGGCTCAATCGTGAACAACAGCACCGAGCTGAGAAACAACGTTCCTGCGAACCAGCCCAGGGTGAGGCGGTCCAAGAGCCGATCCACGAGCGGCACGACAGCCGAACCCGAAATGAGTACGCCGCTATCGTCGCGCACGGAAACCACTCCTGAACCCGGCCGGCGCAAACCGCTACCGCGGCGGTCCTGCGCTGCCGGTTACATCGGCTGCTCCGCGGACCGTCTACCCGCGAACGGCGACGCCCGCGAAAACCGGCGGCCAGCACCCCGCCGCGGGCCACCGGGGCGGATTCCCCGCGGTTCCGGTAAACTACGGCAGCGCCAGGGCCGCGCGGACGTCTTGGCCCGCGGGCCCCGAAGCTCGGGAGCCGGACGATGAGAGCACGTTGGCATATCGTGGCGGCGTCCTGTTTGCTAGCCGGCGCGTCCGCGGCCGGCATCGGCTGCAACGGCCGGTTGGCGGTCCTGCCACGCCCCGGCGAGATCAAGGGAATAGCGGCCGCGGAGGCCGACACGCGGGCCGAACTCGTCCGCCGGGACCCGGTAGCCTACATGCATACGGTGCTGGCCCGTTGCCGCACGCTGCGCCAATACACCGCCCGCATGACGCGTTACGAACGGCGGGGGCTGCTCCGGCGGCTCTACGGGCCGGAGCACATCCAGTGCTGGTTCCGCCGGGAACCGTTCAGCGTGCGCATGAAGTGGCTGGACGAAGATGTGAAGTACGGCGAGACGGTGTACGTGGAGGGGCAGGTGGGGAACAAGGTGCGCTTCGTGACCCGCTGGTGGTGTCCGCCGCTGAAGCGACCGCCCGGCGTGAACCTCGTGGATCCGGAAACGCCCGTGGCTTGGGGCGAGTCCAACTGGCCGCTGACGGATTTCGGGCTGGAGCGATTGATGGTCCGCACGCTGGAGCCGTTGCAGCAGCCGGGCGTGGAGGCCGTGATTACCTACGAAGGTCTGATGCAGATGCCCGGTGACGGCCGCTGCGCCCATTGCATCCGCCTCGAATACCCCCCGTCGCAATACGAGGTGCCCATCCAGGAGCTGTACGTCGATGTCGCCACGGACCTCCCGGTCGGCACCGTGCTGCGGACGGCGTCCGGACGCCTGCACGCAGCGTACTACTACAGCGACATCAATCCCGACGTCGTGCTGACCGACCATGATTTCCTGCTCGAGAGCGAACGTGCCACCCTCCACTGACGCCCCCGTAACCGAAGACGAACAGCATCTGCGGCGAGCGCTCAGGCTCGCGCGGCGCGGCCAGGGCCGCGTCGAACCAAACCCCACTGGTCGGCTGTGTGCTGGTGCGGAACGGGCAGGTGATCGGAGAGGGCTACCATCGGCGCTTCGGTGGACCGCACGCGGAGGTCGAAGCCCTGCGGGCCTGCCGGGCGTCGGCGCGCGGTGCGACTGCTTACGTAACGCTCGAACCATGCTGTCACCACGGCAAGACCCCGCCGTGCACGGAGGCGCTGATCGCTGCGGGCATCGCCCGGGTGGTCGCGCCGGTGATGGATCCCAACCCCGCCGTTGCCGGTCGCGGGTTCGCACGCCTCCGCGCTGCGGGGCTGCACGTCGACGTCGGCCTGCTTCAAGCTGAGGCTCTCGAACTCAACGCCCCGTTCTTCAAGCTCATGCGCCAGCGGCGCCCGTGGGTCATTCTCAAGTGGGCCCAAAGCCTGGATGGCAAGATCGCGACCCGCACCGGCGACAGCCGCTGGATCACCGGCCCGGCCTGTCGGGCGCATGCGCACCGCACACGCGGCCGCGTGGACGCGATCCTGGTCGGGGTCGACACAGTACTGAAGGACGACCCGCTCCTGACGTGCCGCGCGGTGCTGCCACGCCGCGTCGCCACGCGCGTCGTGCTGGACACGCACCTGCGCACGCCGTCGACCGCCCGCCTCGTCCGCACGGCCCGCCGCGTACCGACCTGGGTGTTCTGCGGGCCGGACGCGTGCGAAAGCCGGGCCGCGCGCCTGGAGCAGGCCGGCTGCCGCGTGCTGCGTGTCCCCCGGACCGGTCACGGTCTGTCCCTGACCGCCGTTCTGAGCCTCCTCGGACAACACCACATGACCAACGTGCTGGTCGAAGGCGGTGCCACGCTCTTGGGCCGATTCTTCGACCAACACCTGTTCGATGAATTGCACGTCTACATCGCGCCGGTGCTGATCGGCGGCACCGCCGCCTTGAGTCCACTGCACGGGACAGGCGTCGCCAGAGTGGGGCAGGCCCTCCGGTTGCCGGACGACTTCCGCCTCACACGACTGGCCGACGGATACTTCGGTTGCGCTCGCGTGCCGACATCGCCGCCGCGACGACGGGCAGCGCACCCGCTCGCCCGGGCTTCCTCCCACACCCGGCCCGACGCGACGGGCCCTGCGGCCGACCGCCTTGGCCGCGCCTCGGATCAGCGCGGGCCACAGCGCGAGACACCCCATGCACAGCGCTGACTCCACCGAGCTGGACAAGCACGATGCAGCCGCAATACGTCTGCGACTCAAACGCGTCTTCCTCTGGACGCTGGTGCTTTCGCTGACCGCCTGCACGTTGGCCGCTGTAGCGGTCCTGCTGATCGGCCGGTTTACCGATACGAGCATCCGCGTCCTCATAACGCTCGCTGCGCTGGCGCTCCACAGCGGCGCTGCCCTAGTTTGCGCTCAGACTCTGGCGCGCCGTCGGCACCCAGCATTGAGTGTGGCGGGGCTGGTGCTCTTCGGCCTCAACTTCGCAGTTCTGCTTGTCTGCACCTGGTGGGGCAGACTCGAGGGAGAAACACAGGCAAGAGCGTGGGGCACAACACTCGAACTGCTGATCGCGTACCTGCTGGCGATTCCCTGCGCGGAGCTCTACAGCCGGAACGTCCGGCGCACCTTGGCGCTATCGGGCCTGGCTGCCATAGCGCTGGCATTCGCCTGGTGGCTCGTGTTCCTCTGGGAGGAAGACCTGGCGCGCAACGAGACCTTCAACAAAGGCAGGGCGGTCGCTGCGATCATCGCATGCTCCCTGTCGCACACCTGCCTGCTCTTTTATCTCCCCCACCGCCTTACCGTCCGCCCGGTCCTGACGCTCGCAATCGTCAGTATCTGGGCATTGGCAGTCGGTCTCTGCGCCACCGTCATTGCAGAACTCAGCGGCGACATGTGGTTTCGCACGCTGGGCGCAGTGGGTGTTGTCGATGCCAGCAGCTCGCTGGGGCTGGTCATCCTCGCGCGCCTGCGGCAGGTCGCCCGCGTCGAAGGTCTCCAGACGGCCGCGCGGCAGGTGGAACTGCGCTGCCCGCGTTGCCTGACGCTCCAGACCGTCGTCGTCGGTAGGTCGAGCTGTTCCGTGTGCGGCCTGAGGCTGAACGTCGAAATCGAGGAGCCCCGCTGCCCTCGCTGCAATTACCTGCTGTGGCAACTCCCCGAGCGCCGGTGTCCGGAGTGCGGCACGCCCTTCTGAGCGCGCGGCAACACACCGACCCTTCGCGTCTGCCGCGCCGCCGATGCCGCGGCGCGGTGTCAGACCAGGCTCACCCCCCGCAGACCGCGGGGCGTCTTCTGCCCCAGCAGCGTCAGCGTGGTCGGCAACACATCATAAAGAGAAGCGTCGCGCCGCCCGGGCCGAAGCGCCGGATGCGACAGGATGTACAACCCGTGCAGTGCGTGATTGGCATCATCCGGGCCCGTGTCATTCTCAAAGGTGTAGACGTCGGGATGGCCCACGGACCCCACGCTCCGCCAACCCAGCCCGCCGAAGAGCACGATCAGGTCGGGCGGGTAGCCACGCACCGTTTCATACAGATCGGAAGGACGGTACGCGCGGGTCCCCATCGGCCGGCCGCGGTGGTCGGGCAAGCTCTCCAGCCGGGCGATCAGCTCGTTCCGCAGCGCTTCGTATCGCTCGGGTGGGACGATCCCCGCCGGCTCGCGCCCCGCCAGATTGATAAAACACCGCCCGTAGTAGCCGCCCTCACCCCATGCCTGCGTGCGGGACCAGTCCACGTCCGCAAGATCGAACCGTCGCGGACCATCCAGCGGCTTCTTCAGGGTCAGCAGCCCCTCGCGAATCAGCCAGTCGTTTAAGCAGAAACCACCCTCCATCCGCCGCGCTCCATGATCCGATACCACCCACACCGCCGTTCGGTCCAAGTCCAGCAGCGTCAGCAACTCCCCGATCTGACGGTCCAGAAACGTGTAGTAGTCGTGGATCGCGTTCTCGTAGGGATTGCCCGCCTGATAGCGGTGATGCAGCGGGTCCATGAACTGCCAGAAACCGTGGTGAAGACGGTCCAGCCCCATTTCGACCAGCCACAGCAGCGTCCACGCACGCGTGGCCAGCAGGTGCCGCGCCAGTCGAAAACGCTGCTCGGCCATGCGGTAGAGCTGGCCCAGGAGCCAGTCCTTGTCGTCCGTCCGGAAGCCGTCCACGTCGAACATCCATGTCCCCACGAGCTGGCGGATCTCGTCCGCCAATTCCGGCGGGTGCGTATGCGGACTGTCCGTCCCCGGGGTCAGGAAGCAGGTCACCAGGCAGCCCAGCGGCGGCCGAACGATCGGAAACGTCTGCGGCACCCCGATCAGAATCGATGATCGATCCGCCCGTGCGAGATAGTCCCACAGGCGCGGATGACGGACGTCGAGATTCGTCGCAATCCCGAGATTCTCGTAAGACCAGTCCCGTCGATTGCGGAATCCGTAGATTCCCAGCTCGCCCGGATCCTTGCCGCTGGCCATGCAGCTCCACGCCGGCACCGTGATCGGCGGTATGCAGCTTTCCAGGTGCCCCCAACAGCCCCCCTCGGCCAGCCGTCGCAGGTGCGGCAGGTCCGCCCGCCAGCGGTCAAAGACCAGGCTGGGTTCGGCACAGTCCAACCCGATGACGACGACCTTTTCCACCGAGGGGCGGGCAGGCATCCGGCTACCTCGTGCGGCACACTCGCCAAGACACAGACTAAGCGCAGCGTCCGCACGTTGCCAGTCGCCGCGAACCCCGACGATCGCTCCGCGGCCGCCACCGTGCGGGCAGTCGCAGGAACAGTAACTGGGGGGGCGCCGGCGCCTTGCTTTTCCGACAGAACCGGAGAAAATCCGCATACTAGGAAATAGTGGATTCCTTGCCGGAGCTGCCCCCATGCGCGAACGCCGACCGCAGATCAACTTCCAGGTCGAACCGCCCCTGAAGCTTCTGTACGAACAGGCCAAGCTGGCCGGGCACTGGGTCACCCGGCTGTGTGCGGCCGGCCTGCTCCTGATGATCGAGGACGCCCGGGCCCGTAAACGGGCGCTCAACCGGCTGATCGAGTGGGAAGCCGCTTACGGGGACGCTTCCCCCGAAGAGATCCGCGCTTTCGTCCAAGGCGCGCGAGGCGCGCTGCGACGCACTCCTCCAGGTAGTCCGCCAAACCGCAAAGCTCCGCCGGCGCGAAGAGCGGCAAAACACGCCCCAGACGAATAAGCTGCTCCAGACGATCACACGAACCCAAAGTGGACGAGCCCATACGGGTGGCCCTCCTGTGCCAACAGTCAGGAGCCCGTGCGGCACCCCACGCGACGCCGCGCCCAGACCCCGTTCCCCATGCGGGCGGCACGCCCTCCTTGGCGTCCGATTCCCTGGCCTGCGCGACCCGCACAACGGGAGGCATTCGCACACGCGAATCCGACGTTTACAGTGTACGGCGTCTGTTAGGTATTGTAAAGAGCTTCGCGAACCGCCATTCGCTGCGTTCTGCTCGGGCCGGCCCGCCGCCCTCGCACAGCGCCCGTGAGCGCTTTCGGGCCCTACAAAAGCATCGGCAACCGCTTGTTAGCCGCCCGCGCCGCCAACGCACCAGGTACCATACCAACGGCCCTTGGCCAAATCCTAGCGGAGGACTCGTCGTGCGCTCCACGCTCGTCAGTTCATCGAGCATGTTACTGCTCTTTCCACTGCTGGTCTTCTCACCACCCGCCACCGGCCCGACCTCGACACCGTCCGGCGCTCTACCTCCCCCTGACACAGTCGGCGGGATGTCGCTGACCGACGCGCTGATGCGCCGCCGCTCCGTTCGGCAATTCACGGACGTGCCCCTTGAGCGGACCCAACTCGGACAGCTCTGCTGGGCGGCGCAGGGTCTGACGGATCCGGCGCGTGGCCGAAGAACTGCCCCCTCGGCAGGCGTGCTGTACCCGCTGGAGCTGTACGTCGTTACGCCGGCCGGAGTCGAGCATTACCTACCGAGTCGCCATGCGCTGGTGCCGCACCTCTCCGGAGACGTCCGCGCCGCCCTCCGCGACGCCGCCCTGCACCAGGAACCACTCGGCCACGCCTCAGCCTGCTTCGTCATCGCCGCAGTGGTCGAGCGCTCCGCCGTCAAGTACGGTGCGCGCGCCGAGCGGTATTGCTTTCTGGAAGCCGGACATGTGGCCCAGAACATCCTGCTCCAAGCGACGGCCTTGGATCTTGGGGCGTTACCCATAGGGGCTTTTGACGACGACCGCGTTGCAGCAGTTCTGAAGCTGCCGCCCGGCCAGCGCGTCTTGTACCTCATACCTGTCGGCCACCCGGTGCCTTAATCGTCAATAATCGGACTTCAGCCTCCGCTTTGCCCTCGCGCTGCAACCACGCCGCAGCCACGGCGCGTCGCCACCAGGCGCCGCGGACGGTATGATGAGGGTTTCTCACGGCGCGGCTGTGGCGCCGACGCCGTGCCGGACGCGAACGAGGAAACGATGCCGTCGTCGACGTTTCTGGAATTGGCGCAAACCGGGGCTTACGAGGAATTCGAGGCGGCGTGCCTGGAAGCGCTGGAGGCCGGCCGGTTGGACCTTGCGGCGCTGGTGTCACCGTTCGAGCAGTTTGAGCAGGCCGGACAGGCGGAACGCCTGGTAACCCTCACGCAAATGATCTTCGAAAACGTGGCCCCGGAGTCCGCTCCGGACGCAGCCTTGCGGCTGATACGCGTCGCCTTGAATGCTGCTCCGCAGAACGATTTCCTGCGTCAGGTCGCTGTCCGGCTCTATCGGCAGCTCTACGCGGACCGGCCGGGGTTCGAAGCGTTGCTGGAGGCCTCGGGGCTGGCGGGTGCGCGGCCGGTTCGCACGGCTCTGAACATCTTGGACCTGTGTCTGACGCTCCGTCCGGGAGACGCCCTCGTCAACCGGGTTGATGGGCGCGTGGTCGAGGTGGCGGAAGTCGAGTTGGGAAAGGCTCTCTTCACGCTGCGCGAGGCCGGTCGGGTACGTGCGCTGCCGGCCGCGGACGTGGCCCGAGAATATGAGCGACTGGATCCGGACGACTTCCGCGTACTGCGCAACCTGCGGCCTGAACGGCTTACGGCGCTGCTGCATGAGGACCCCGTCACGGTCGTGCTCGGGCTGATCCGCGCGCACGGCGGACAGATCGACCTCGATCAGTTGAAGCAGGAACTCGTCCCTCGGTTTTTGGAACCCGAGGCCTGGTCGGGATGGTGGACGCAGGCCCGCAGCCGGCTGAAGCGCTGTCCGAACGTCGTGCTCGAAGGACGTGCCCCGGTGATCCTGCGCCACGTGGCCGAGGCTCGCACGCTGGAAGACCAGACTTGGGAGACGCTGAGCGGACAGCGCGACCCCGCGGAGTGGCATGCCACGATCGGCGGCTACCTGCGCGAAAAGGCTGGGCGTAAGGAGCCGCCGGACCCAGGACTGCTCCAGCGTTGCCACGATTTTCTGCTCGAGAAGGCCCGGACCGCTGGTCCCCGTCGCCCGTCCGAAGCGTTCGCGACAGCCTTGGTGATCGCATCTCTGGCTTCCAAGGGGCTGCCAGCGACGGAAGAATCGCGCACTCTTGCTCAAAGCATCTTGCGCGACGCACCGGCCCCAGATGCCCTGTTGAGCAGCATCGCCGACGAAGACCTCTGCGTGTGCGGCTGGGAGCTGCTCCGGGCGGCCCGCCCCGACGACTGGCCCCGCTGGGCCGGAGCTGCGCTGCCGAACCTCTCAGCTAACCTTCTGGACCGGGTTGCGGCCGCTCTGGTCGAGGCCGGCCACGCCGACGTCGTACAGACTTTCATCGACGCCGGCCTGGCCGATCTGGCGCATCACCCGGAGCTGGCCTACTGGCTCTGGAAAGGCCCGACCGCTACCGATGCTTTGCGGTTGCCGGCAGAGGGGGACCTGCTGCGCGCGATGCTTGACGTACTCAGTGCGCTGGGGCGGACAGTGACCGCGGAGGCGAAGATCGTCAAGCAATTTCGTGCCCGCGTGCGGGCCGCCCTCGCCCTGAAGGATTTCGAGCGCGTCGGCCGATGCCTCACGCAGTGCACCGAGGCCGCCGCCGTAACGCTGCGACACCAGCTTCGCCGTCTGGAGGGCGTCGGCACGAACACGCGCACGCGGCTTCTGGAGCTGTTGCGCGAGGCCCATCCGCAGCTCTGGGTGGTCAAACCCCAGAAGGTCACCCCCTGGACCGACACGGAGACCATCTGGGCGACGCGCGAAGGGCTGCGGCGACGGACCGCCGAGCGAGACGAAATCCTCAACGTCAAGCTGCGCGAAAATGCGAAGCGGATCGGCGAAGCCGCGTCGCACGGGGATCTCAGCGAGAATTCCGAATACAAATTCGCCCTGGAGGAGCGCGACCTGCTGCGGGCCCGCGTGGCACGCCTCAACGACGAGCTATCCCGCGCCCGCGTCCTGAGCTGGCGCGACGTCCCCGACGATCAGGTGGGCATCGGCTCGCGGGTCACCGTGCGGCGGCTGGATAGCGGGCAGGAAGTGACGATGACGTTTCTCGGCCCGTTCGAGGCCGACAGCGAGCGGGGCATCTACAGCTATCTGGCGCCGCTGGCGCAGAAGCTTATGGGTGCACGGGTCGGCGACCGTGTCACCGTGAACCTGGATGGACGTGAAGTGCAACTGGAGGTGCTGAGCCTGGCCAGTGCCCTGTCGCCGGAAGACGACTGACGCGTTCCGCGCGGCGGCGGCGCGGCCGCTGCGCGGAGCGATCCCAGTAAGAACGAGTACGCCGCGAACTTCGTGCAGGAGGTAATGCGTGCTGGCCTTCTCCTCGCCCGACCCGTACATCCCTAACCTGGTCTGGGTCTGGCCATTCGTCGCTATTCTGCTGGCGATCGCGCTGCTGCCCCTGATTCCAGCGACCCACCACTGGTGGGAATCGAACCGCAACAAGTTTCTCGTCTCCCTGGTGCTCGCCGCCTGCACCCTGGCTTACTACCACGCCCGCGGCACCGGCGTCCGCGCGTCGCACAGCCATGCGCAGGAGGAACACGGCGCTCCGACCGGCACAGCGGCCGCTTCCGACCATCCGACCAGCGCTCCTGCGGTCGACGTCCCGCGCACTCGGCCCGGCTGGCCCACCGTCCAGGCCGTCCTCCATCACGCGGTGCTCGTCGAGTATGTCCCCTTCATCGTCCTCCTATTCAGCCTCTACGTCATCACCGGCGGAATCGTAGTACGTGGGGACGTCCGCGCGACACCCGCCATCAATACCGCGATCCTGGCCACCGGCGGCGTCCTGGCCAGCTTCATCGGCACGACCGGCGCGGCCATGCTTCTGATTCGCTTCCTGCTCAAAACCAACTCCGAGCGCGAACGCAAGGTCCACACGATCATCTTCTTCATCTTCATCGTGGCGAACATCGGCGGCTGCCTGCTGCCCATCGGAGACCCGCCACTCTTTCTCGGCTATCTGCTGGGCGTCGAGTTCTTCTGGACCCTCCGTCTGTGGCGGGAGTGGGCGCTGATGCTCGGCCTGCTGCTGGTGATCTACTACCTCTGGGACCGCTGGGCCTACCGTCACGAGGCTCCCGAGGCCATCGCCCGCGACGAGGCCGAACGCCAGCCCATGCAGGTCAGCGGGCTCCACAACATCCTGTACTTGCTCGGCGTCCTATTCGCGGTCGCGACCCTCGACCCCTCTAAAGCCTTTCCCGGCACGAGCTGGCACGCACCACCTTACCTGCGTGAAGTAGTCCAGCTCGCCATGGCCGGTCTGTCGCTGCTCAGCACCCCCCAACGCCTCCGCCGGGAGAACGAGTTCAACTACAGGGCGATCGGCGAGGTGGCATGCCTGTTCTTCGGCATCTTCATCACCATGCAGGTCCCCATTGAGATACTCCAGCTCCGCGGCCCCCAACTCGGCCTGCGCGAACCGTGGCACTTCTTCTGGGCCACCGGCCTGCTCAGCAGCTTCCTCGACAACGCCCCGACGTACGTCGTCTACTTCGAAACCGCCGGCACCTTGCGTCCTGCCGGCATGCCCCTGCTGCACAACCTGATGACGGCCACCGGCACAATCGCTGCCCCCTTGCTCGCAGCGGTCAGTTGCGGCGCCGTCTTCATGGGGGCCAATACGTACATCGGCAACGGCCCGAACTTCATGGTCAAGTCCATCGCCGAGCAGTCCGGCGTAAAAATGCCCAGCTTCTTCGGCTACATGGCCTACTCCGGCGCAATCCTGATCCCCCTGTTCGTGCTTGTGACGCTGATCTTCTTCCGCGGCTGAATCCGGGCCCGCCACGACCGCGGTCGGCCTTCAATGCGGCCGCCGCCGCGCGACGAGCGCCGCGACTCGCCGAATGTGCTCCGGGCCCTGTGCCGCAGCACCCGCCGACGATGTTTACGCCCGCGTCCAAAAGGGCCGGCACGTGCCCGGCGAACTCCTCAGGACTTTGCCGATATACGGGGCGACCGTCCTGAAGCTCTGGCACACCCGCGTTCGGCTTGACCCACAACGGACGCTTCGTGTGGGCCCGCAGTGCCACCACGGCCGGCAGCACATGCTCGATCCCGACCCCACAGTTGCAGCCTACAATGTCCGCCCCCTCCGCTTCCAGCGCCGCCGCACACTCCTCGGCCTTAGCCCCCATCATGGTCCGGGTGCGCTGCGGGCCGGAATCGAACGACATGCTGGCGATCACTGGCAGCCCCGTCGTGTCCTTCACCACGCGCAGCGCGACCAGAATCTCTGCCGTCTCCGAGAAGGTCTCCAACACGATCGCATCGACGCCCCCCGCCGCCAGCGCCCGCGCCTGCTCCTCATAAATCGGCCGCAGTTGCTCCGGCGTCGCCTCGCGCACGGCCAGAATCTTGCCACTCGGGCCGATCGACCCGACGACCCACGCCACGCGGTCTTTCACCGCTTCCCGCGCCAGCTCGGCCCCCCGCCGGTTGATCTCCGTCACCGATGCGTTGACGCCACGGCGCTCCAGATTCCACCGATTCGCCGCGAACGTGTTGGTCGTAATAAAGCGTGCGCCGGCGTCCAGATAGGCACAGGCCAGGTCCACGACGAGTTGCGGGTGCGTGAGATTGGCGGTTTCTGCCATGACCGCGGCGGCCAGTCCGCGCATCTGGAGTTGCGTGGACCACCCGCCGTCGGCCACCGTCACGCCGTCGCGCAGCGCTTCGGGCTCGAGGGCCATCTGGCCACCTCACCGCAGCCAGGCCAGGACCCGGATCAGGGGTTCACGCAGTTCCGCACTTTCCCGGTCTGCTTGAACTCCGTGACGATGCGGATCGTCTCCTCGGCCACCGCGGTCTGCGCCTGATCCGTGGATGCTCCAATGTGATGCGTACCGTAGAGGTTCGGCAGATCGGCCAGCGGCGAATGAATCTCCTTGGCATCGGCCGCCGGCTCATTCTCATACACATCGACCGCCGCCGCCCGGATTCGCTTTTCCTTCAAGGCGGCAATCAGAGCACTCTCGTCGACGACCGACGCCCGACTGGTGTTGATCAGCACGGCCGTCGGCTTCATCAGCGCCAGGCGCTGCGCATTGACCAGGTGCTTCGTCTCTCCGGTCCCGGGCACATGGAGCGTGAGATAATCCGACTCGCGGAAAATCCGCTCGAGGTCGGCCCGTTGGCAGTTCGGGTGCTCCAGCGGCTTGAGATCCGGAATGACGTCGTACCACAAGACACGCATCTCGAACGCCAGCGCCCGCTTGGCAACCTCCGTGCCGATCCGCCCCATCCCGATGATCCCGAGCGTGCTGTCCTTCAGGCCGCGCGCCTTACTGTACTCCTTCTTGTTCCATACGTGCCGACGCAAGTCGCTCACGTTGTCGGCGATCCGCCGGTCTGCATTCAGCATGTGCGCGAAAACCAGCTCCGCCACCGCCACGGCATTCATGCCCGGGCAGTTGGAAACCTTCACGCCGCGTTCGCTCGCCGCCTTGACGTCGATCGTGTCGTATCCTGAGCCGGCGCGGACGATGAGTTTGAGCTGCCGCCCCGCCTTCAGAATATCCGCCGTCACCTTCGTGGACCGCACGATGAGGATCTGCGGGTCAAGCTCGGCGACCCGTTGCCGCAGCGCGTCGTCCTTCAGTCCCGGCTCACACACCACCTGTTCCGCCAGCTTCTTCAGGGCTTCGACCCCGAACGCCTCGAACTTGTCCGCGATGAGTATCGTCATGCTGCAACTCCCGCCAAAGGCCTGCCGACCGTGCGTCCCACGCCGCACGCCGAGCGTGGCGCCATTATATGGCGACCCAGCGCTGCCGGTAAGTGCAGGTCAGTCGACGACGCGTTGAGACTACGAAAACGAACAGGCCGGCGGGTTGGCCGCCGGCCTGCGAAAGTCCGCTGTCCTGAACGCAGCAACGCCGCGTTACGGGCACGTCGTCCCGATCAGCGACACGAACGAATCAATGTCCGCAAACGTCACGTCCTGGTCGTTGTTGCAGTCCGCATTCAGCCACGGGCACGGCCAGTGCGTCCAGTTCTCCTCGCCACCCAACGCTTCGACAAAACTGTCGATGTCCG
>Ga0067045_1002661_pt1 | contig 63947 bp, 44 predicted proteins | sample TerdegcTABiofilm_FD_59184 | JGI IMG/M metagenome (GOLD analysis project Ga0067045, IMG submission 59184) | Combined Assembly of (Gp0054472, Gp0054536) Wastewater bioreactor microbial communities from Singapore -Terephthalate degrading...
CTAAAGTATTGAAACTATCGTTGGCCATGAAAAAACGAGCATGGTTTAATGGCCTTTGGGATCGATCAAATGATGTTTCTTCACCCTATAGTTTTTCAACCTAATTTTCTAATGACAAATCTGGGTTAAAAATTTCTTTCGGTGATTTGTTTTAAATCCGTTCGCTGGTCGGCAGAACCGAAAATGTTTGAACCGCTGAATATAGAGCCGGAACTGGTTGATATCGTTCGAACGGTCCATGCCGAACGCCAGCCGCCGCCTCCAAAGCCAGTCATATCGGTAATGTCATTTGATGAAAATTTCCTGGGTGATGAAACTATTGACGCAACCGGATTCTTGGATACGCTGATACCATATATTCCTAAAATAAAAGAGATTCCCGAAATTACAACATGCCCGGAATTGGATACGTTTATTCCTTACGACGAACCGCCTTCGTTAATGGGCGGCCTGGAGGCTCTGAAGAAAAATCTGAAATACCCTGAAATGGCGCGCATGGCAGGAATGGAAGGGTCGGCCTATGTAAAGGTTCTTATTAGCGAGAGCTGTGATGTTTTAAAAAACGGAAATTCTCGCGAATCGGGTACTGTCGGATTCGGAAAAGCGGCCGAAGAGGCAGTGATTTTCTGTAAATTCAAACCGGCTCGTCAATGCGACCGCGCTGTAAAAGTATTTATGACCATACCGGTAGTATTTAGAATCCACCAGGGAGCGTACCATGTTTATTGAAAACCATCGTGCGTCTTCATCCGTCATGCCATCAGGACCAATGGCCGACATAGCCTTTTTACTTCTCATTTTTTTCCTTGTGGTTACCGCTATCAGTACGGATAAAGGTATCCATCTGACCCTGCCGCCAACCGCTATCACGAATATCCTCATCAATGACGCCGGAGACTGTCTGGTTAACAACGAAATCTGCCGCATTCATCATTTAGGCGATATCGTTGAGCTGAAAATAATGCGCAATGATAAAATGATAGATTCCATAAAGTCAAGCCCGGCAAGTTCTTATAAGGTATTCTTAGCTGTTTTGGATCAACTTAAAACGGCTGCTGTAACAAAAATATCCATCGCAGATTCCGATAAATAAATGAAAGCGGCATGAAACGTCACGGGGTTAACAGGCGCTGTTGACCTTCTTCGTTACATTTGGCATTCCTCATGATTATCTTTGCCATGATGAGTATCTTGTGGTTTCTCGCCGTTTCATATTGATTGCAGACGGAAAAAAATCATCTAACAAAACATTTTGTTTTCTCATCAAACGTTTTTGGATGGGTTGGGAAGCTATTTTTAATGAAATGAAATATTATGTCTTGCTAAAATCAAATACTTGATGTACATTTCCGTGGTACCTCTCACTTCTGTTTATCTAGTAAACAAAAAATGGTTTGATGCTTTAATACTATTCAGGAGTTAATATGAAAAAGCCCGATTTAAAGCTGGAAAATTTAAATGAATTGTTTCCTGATGACTTTACGCAGGATCAGTTAGCCAAGGCCAAAACGATATTTCTGAAAGAATTGGCGGCAACGTCTCACAAATACTATGGCGGAAAGATTGCCACCATGCCCAAGGCCGGTGTTTACGGATTCAATTGGTTTAATGTTTATTATACGCCCGGCGTTTCCATAGTTTCCACAACGATACGCGACAATAACGATGCGTCCTTTGAGTTGACCAACCGCGGCAATCTGGTCGCCGTGGTATCGGATTCCACCCGCGTTCTCGGCGACGGCGACTGTACGCCTCCCGGCGGTTTGGGCGTGATGGAAGGCAAGGTCTTTCTCATGAAATATCTCGGCGGCGTGGACGGTGTGGCGCTTTGTATCAACTCACGCGATGCCAAGGGTGTTTCTGATCCCGACAAAATCATTGACTTTGTTAAAATGGCGGAGCCAAGCTTCGGTGCGGTGAACCTGGAAGATATTTCTCAGCCAAGTTGTTATAAGGTTCTGGATACGCTTCGCGAAGCATGCAACATTCCCGTCTGGCACGATGATGCCCAGGGCACCGGCTGCGTGACGGTAGCCGGGCTGATTAACGCGTTGCGGGTAGCGGAAAAGGATATATCCAAAATACGCATCGTGATGTACGGCGCCGGCGCTTCCAACACCACCATAGCCCGCCTGATTCTGATGGCCGGTGCCGATCCGCATAAGATGATCATGTTCGACACCAAGAGCTCCCTGCATAAAAAACGAGAAGATATCAAGAATGATCCGGCCTTTTACCGAAAATGGGAACTCTGTGCAAAGACGAATCCCGACTGTATTACCGATATCGAAAAAGCAATGGATGGCGCCGATGTGCTGATTGCGCTCAGCAAACCCGGACCCGATACCGTAAAACCTGCCTGGATTCAGAAGATGGGAAAAAAGGCCATTGTATTTGTTTGCGCCAACCCTGTGCCTGAAATCTATCCGTTTGCCGCAAAAGAAGCCGGCGCGTATATTGTTGCCACCGGTCGCGGGGATTTCCCTAATCAGGTAAATAATTCTATGGGATTTCCCGGCATTCTCAAAGGCGCTTTGATGGTTCGCGCCCGCAAAATTACCGATGAAATGGCTGTAGCCGCCGCCTATTCACTTGCTAATGCGGCGCAAAAAAAAGGCATCCATCCGGATTACATCATGCCCACCATGAGTGAAACGGAAGTATTCGCTGACGAAGCGGCCGATGTAGCCATGGAAGCCATAAAGAATGGTGTAGCTCGTGTCAAGTTGGAAAGGGATTTTGTATATAAACAGACGCTCCATGACATTATGGATGCACGAAAAGTACTCGACCTTCTGATGACGAACGGTTTGGTTCCACAGCCGGATATTAAAATGCTGGAAGACGCCATACAAAAAGCAATTAATGCGGTTAAATAATTAGGTTATTAAAAGCAAGGTAAGAAAATATTCTGTATACTATTTACAGAAAGTGTAAGAACGATTTTTTTATTAAAGCCGGGCAATAGACTACCAAGTCCGAATGCCGTTGAATCGGGACGTCAGGACTAATCTTTAGGGCTCAAAATCCTTTTGTGGGAGCACCAAATACCATTGCCACTTTGACTGGCCGTTGGCAGTTTTTTATTCTTTGCACTATTTTAAAACAGCAACGATGTAAAGCCGACCCTGGCGGAACCGACCGCTGTACCGAGAAGTTGATATCAACGCAGTAACTTTCATGTCGAAATCGGATTTGGATAAATAAAAGGCAATGTTTTAATTATTTTGATTCTTATTTTTTTTTTATAATTTCTACATGTTCTATTGGTCTCTTTTAAGGCATTAAGCTATAAAGACAGGGCCTATAGTTATATAAATCAAGCATGTTTAAAGATATGTTTCGCTTGAAAATCGTTCAATTTGTATTTTTTAATATATTTTTTTTCTTACTGGTAGGTACATTTTTTTTTACTAATATCTTAATTATTTTATCAGGGGATGCGTCGGCGGATACTTCCGGAGAAATCGACCTTGATTTGATAACCGTTCAGACGATGACAGGAGATAGCCACTCTCAGAATGTTACGTATCAATACTATGAAGGTAACTGGTATGAGAATGCTGGCGTCTATCATACTCCTTCCGCAACTTTTACTCAATATCACCGTCCCATGGCATGGCATGTTAAAAGCCAGAATAAAACTTTTTTTGTATATGGCGGAAATCAAAATAAAATAATGATTGGTTATTATGATCATATTTTAAAATCATTTTCTGTTCCGAAAAGAGTGGATTATTTTAATAGTAGCGATGCGCATTGTAATCCTTCTTTATTTATCGATTCAATAGGTTATATCTACGTATTCTATGGTTCTCATTGTTCCGTTTGTTATGTTAAACGTTCCGCCGAACCCTATTCCATTACATCTTTCATAACCAAAGCCCAGATTCCCAATCATTCCTACCCTCAGACGTGGGAATTGAAAAAAGGTCAATTTTTCCACTTATATCGTATATCTCCTTCCAATCAGATGGCCTACCGTATAACAACTGACAGTATGAATAGTTGGGAGTCTCCTACGGTATTGACGGATTTTCCAGGAAAATTCATTTATCCGATATCGATTGCCGGTCAGGATACTTCAGTTAAACCAGTGCATGTTATATGGACGGTATATAACCCTGTAGACATGAAGCGAAAGCATATCTATTACGCAAAAAGCACAAATGGCGGAAGTATGTGGACCCGTTCAAGAGGGCTTCCATATATTCTGCCGATTACTGAATCTACTGCAGAAAAAATATTTGATACGGGTGTTAATCAATCGCAGATACATGATATCACTCTGGATGCGATGGGAAATGTCTATAGCCTTATCAGCACCGGTCAAGATTCGGTGTGGTATTATTTTCTCCTGACATACAAACAGCAAGTTTGGTCGTCCCATTTCATTACGATGACGGATCATCAGTGGGATGTTGGTTGTTTGATTGTTAATGGATTTAATGAAGTACGCGCCTATCTACCCAGCATTCCGGTACAACCTAAAGAAGACGGCGGTGATGTCGAGGAATGGGTTTCTTACGATCAGGGTATAACATGGCAAAAGAAGCGATGCGTGACCGGGGTCTTTAAATCTACCTATTCGCATAATTTTATACGGTCCGTTTACAACGGATCATCGGACCTCCGGTGCTTCTGGAGTTATGGCGATTCAAAAATGAATGCATGTTCACGGATGGTTAAATTAATCGGTGCAGGAGACCAATCGGTACGTATTATGAAATACATTCCATAAATATATCTGAATCAGGGATATGCAGTTATTTAGAATATTCACATTCGTCTTTTTTTTGAGTATAACCCTAAATGCTCAGCATTATTATCCAATGGAAATTGGTAACAAATGGTTTTATGAAACCGTTAGAGGTACTGCCAACAAAGATACGTTTACTATCAAGATTCTTAAAGACACTACTTTAAGTAATGGTGCTACCTATTTTGTTTTTTCAGAAAATGATTTGTTCGGGCTACGATATCTGAATGTAGATAGCGAGGCGATAAAATATTGGGACACTGAACTGGAACAAGAAAAAGAAATAATATATTTAAAACAACCATTATATAATCAATGGATTGTGCCCTATCGTAGTGAAATGACGATTCGTTTTATTGATAGCAACAGGATGAACATTTTCGGTTGTTCAAGCAATGTACGGCATTATTATACGGAGGCCCTTGATTTTTCAATTATAAGAATTTCCGAAGATTTCGGACCTATTACGATTTTGGATTATTGTGATTCGAACCTGTTCTGCTTAGGAAGAACTACCCAAATTATTGGTTGTGTATTATCGAATATATCCTACGGTACTGTCTTGACTGTTGATAAGATTCATGATAAACCGAGCTGTTTTTTTCTAAATCAAAACTATCCTAATCCTTTTAATCCCTCAACCGTTATTGAGTTTTATCTACCGATAAGAGCGAGGGTACGATTAACAATCTATAATACACTTGGTCAGACGGTCTTCACTTTGATTGATAAAGACGAATCGGCAGGCTTTCATAGTACAAGGTGGAATGGGATAGATTATCGGGGCAACCCCGTATCTAGTGGAGTGTATCTATATCGGCTGGAAGCGATATCTGATAGGAGGAAATTTGTACATTCTATGAAAATGCTGCTGGTAAGGTAACGGATCCAGTAAAATTCGTTCAATCATTAGGCTTAATTCTAAGTTGATCAATTACGTTCTTTATTCATTTTGAAGGTAAGCGCTGGGCGCTGTTACGATAAATTGGGATCAACGTATACGGCATCATAAGATTTCGATGGATATGTTTCAGACGAAAAAAGGTCGAATCAACCATGTCAACCTGTTTGCCCTGGGCACTAATGGAGTGTCCGCCTATGGCGGAACCGACCGCTACGCCGTCTGGAATTCATGTATCGTTATTGCTTCGTCGGTTGTTGCGTAAAGATTGCCCATCGAAGCGTACGTATTATTTGTTGAGATATTTGCCTTCAATGGTTTCATTTCAGGGAAAATAAGAAAGCTGACCGGATGATCAGCTTTTTATATTTTGTGGGCACTAGTGGAGTGTCCGCCTATGGCGGAACCGACCGCTACGCCGTCTGGAATTCATGTATCGTTATTGCTTCGTCGGTTGTTGCGTAAAGATTGCCCATCGCAGCGTACGCATTATTTTTTGAGATATTTGCCTTCAATGGTTTCATTTCAGGGAAAATAAGAAAGCTGACCGGATGATCAGCTTTTTATATTTTGTGGGCACTAGTGGAGTCGAACCACCGACCTCTACGATGTCAACGTAGCGCTCTAACCAACTGAGCTAAGTGCCCTAAAAAATTCAAACAACTTTTTCGTGCTCGGAGCCGGAATCGAACCGGCACGGGCTTTTAGGCCCGCAGGATTTTAAGTCCTGTGCGTCTACCAGTTCCGCCATCCGAGCGCCCGCCTGGCAGGCCTGATTGAGGCGACGAACAGATTCGAACTGTTGATGGAGCTTTTGCAGAGCTCTGCCTTACCACTTGGCTACGTCGCCTGACTTTAAAAAAAGACCAGTATCCCAATGATCAATATGGGTACCGGTCGGCTAAACACTCGCTCCGTCTTCTCTCATTAGCAACCAAGAAGAAGGAACCCATCTGGATTACAGAACTTGAGCGAGAGACGAGACTCGAACTCGCGACATCAACCTTGGCAAGGTTGCACTCTACCAACTGAGCTACTCTCGCTTATTTTAAGAGAGTCCAATATACTTAAAAATTGGAAATTTGTCAAGATATTTTAATCTCGTTAAGTTTTTTTAAATAAAAATTCGAAATAAATCATTAAAATATAAGAACTTAAAAAATAATTTAAAATGGGTCATCCAATAAAAATAAACGGATTCAAACTTTTATGATATAAGTAATTATAATATAAACAAGGATAGAAATTCTTAATGGCTTATATGTTAACGCAGTCATTTTAATTTATTTTTCTTGAATAATTTATAACGGTTAGATATGTTATCACTAAAAGAACTATGAATAATGAATATTATATAAAACAGACATTACGTCTGGCTCAAAAAGCTATTGGGCGAACCAGAACGAATCCTATGGTTGGCGCGGTGTTAACGGTCATGAATGAAGGAATTGAAGAAGTTATCGGCCGTGGATATCATCATGGATACGGACGGCCGCACGCCGAAGTGGAAGCCGTAAAGAATGCCCATAGGCGAGGATTTACCGATCTGCGATCGGCAAAGTTATATGTTAATCTCGAGCCCTGCTGTCATTACGGAAAGACACCGCCATGCACGGAACTCATCCTGCGTGAAAAAATCCCTCATGTTGTTGTCGGTACGCTAGATCCCAATCCGAAAGTGGCCGGCCAGGGCGTTGCCATATTGAAAAAGAACGGTGTGCAGGTCGAGGTGGGTTTTCTTGAAAAAGAATGCCGTGAGCTGAACCGGGCTTTTTTTAAGATTCATAAAGATAACCAGCCGTGGGTAACAGTCAAAATCGCGCAGACACTGGACGGTAAAATCGCCCGGCCGGACGGTCATTCCAAATGGATTACTTGCGAGACTTCACGCCAAACGGTACACAGGATGCGCGCGGAGTACGATGCCGTGTTAATCGGGGCCGGGACGGTTATTCAGGACAATCCCGCGCTGACGGTACGATTGGTGAAAGGCCGTCAGCCCTGCAGGATCCTAGTGGACGGAGGCCTGCGAAGCCCTTTATCGTCGCTTGTTTTCAATGACGAATGGAAGCATCAAACGATCGTGCTGACCGCTAAACGCGCTTCCGCCAGGAAGATAATCCAACTTGAAAAGCGATCTGTCACGGTGTGGCGTTTCGCGGATTCGGAACGGGTGCCGCTGAAACACGCGCTGAAGCTGTTGCTGGCCGAACATCAGATTGCCTCCGTTCTTGTTGAAGGCGGGGCGGATATATTCGGGCAGTTTTTATCGCAGCGGCTGGCGGATGATTTTCTGATATTCACGGCGCCGAAGTTTTTCGGTAACGGACTGCCCGCGTTCGAGGTTCCGATAAAGGGACTGCTCTCCGGCATCAAAGTCGCGGATATGCAGTCGGAAAATTCCGGCGCGGATATTTTAATCAAAGGGCGATTTACAAAATGAATTGGGCTTCCGAGCACCGGAGTGTATTTCTGCCGTTATCGGACATCACACTCATCGTATTCGATCTGGACGGCACGCTGACCAATTCGCTGAGGGACATATCAGACGCCGTGAATTATACTCTAAAGCAGTTACACTTCGATCCGCTATCCCGTGAGACGATACGCGGTTATATCGGCGATGGCATTCCGACGCTGATGCGATTATGCCTGCAGGAGCGCGCTGCGGTTACGCCGGAGTTGTTGGAGAAGGCGGTAGGGATTTACCGGCCATACTACGACGCGCATTGCCTGGATCATGTATCGCTGTATCCGCATGCCTTGGAAATTCTGGATTATTTCAATAGCATTAAAAAAGCGGTGGTCAGCAACAAAATGGAAGCGTTTACAAAAAAAATCCTTGCCGGCCTGCATATTCTTGATTATTTTGATTGTGTCATCGGCGGCGATACGCTGCCGGAGAAAAAGCCGAGCGCGGTGCCGATCCGGCATATTCTGCAGCGCCTTCATGTTCCGAGTACTCAGGCGATTATGATCGGCGACAGCGCGCAGGACGTTCAATCGGGTAAAGCGGCCGGCGTGCGCACCTGCGGCGTCACGTACGGATTTCGCGACCGCGCCGACATTGCCGATGCCGATTTCATCATCGAGGACCTGATTGAACTGAAAACCATCATCCGAAAACCCTAATAGCATGGAAACCAAAGAAATACTCAAAACAGTCCGGATGATCGACCTCAAGACGCGCGGACTCGTGAACAACATTTTTAGCGGGGAATACCACAGCGTATTTAAGGGTCGCGGCATGTCGTTCGCGGAAGTTCGGGAATACCAGTTTGGGGACGAAGTCCGCTTTATCGATTGGAACGTTTCGGCGCGGGTGGACCGGCCGTACGTGAAGGTCTTTGAGGAAGAACGCGAGCAGAACCTGCTGATTCTGTTTGATGCCAGCGGTTCGGGGGAATTCGGTTCTCGGGTCAAAAGCAAACGCTCGCTCATGATTGAAATAGCAGCCCTTATCGCATTCAGCGCGATTAAGAATAACGATAAAGTCGGCATTCTGTTTTTTACCGACCGCGTGGAAAAGTTCATTGCGCCTAAAAAAGGGCGAGCCCATGTCCTGCGGCTCATCCGTGAACTGGTCGCTTTTGAACCCGATCGGCGCACCACCCGGATCGCGCCGGCTCTCGAATATGCGTTTCATGTGCTGAAACGACGGAGTATTGTATTCGTCCTGAGCGATTTTATGGACAGCGGTTATGGAAAACCTCTTAAAGCGCTTGCCCGTAAGCAGGACGTCATCGCCGTACGGATTTATGACCCGCATGAACGGGAACTTCCGCCTGTTGGTCTGATTCGCCTTGAAGATCAGGAGACAGGGGAACAAATTCTTGTCGACACCTCGTCTTCGGATTTCCGAAAAAAGGTGCAGGAACAATTGAACCGCCAACTGGATGAACAAAACCGGATTTTTATTGAAAGCAAAGTCGATTTGGTGGATATTTCTACTCCATCGGATTATGTGGAAAAATTGATTCGATTTTTTGAAAACCGCGTCAAACGCTTCAGTTCCGGCTAAAATAAATATTGACATAATGATATAATTGTATTAGATTTAAAAGAAGTCCTTAATTACTTTACTCAGACCCGAAGCGGCCTTGCCGTTTCCGGCAATCAGAAATAAAGAGGTGCGACCGTGGATGCAGTGTATACCCGAGCCAAAGACCTTCGAGAAAAAGTGGATTCCATACTTCTGAAAAAGATTGAATGGCGCATTCTGTTTTCGGTGAACGGGGAACGGACCGTTAACGAGATCGCCACAAAAGTTGAGCGCGACGAGCAATTTGTTGAAAATGTACTGAACGAGCTGATGCAGAAAGATTTGATAGAATTGCTTTCCGGTGGCGATGGTACCGATGACAGCAGGAAAAAAGAAAAAAGTCCTAAGAAAACGGATAAAAAGCCGGCGGTTAAAAAAACAAAAAGCGACGATACCGCTGAATTGAAAAAACCGGTAACGGAACCGCTTATTGAAGAGCCGTCCCTAATTAAAGCCGAGCCGGTAAGTGACGAACCTGTCAAGAAAGCGGAATCGGTTAAAGAAATGCCGGCTAAGAAACCCGAACCGGTTGTTACGGCGCCGAAGGAAGAGAAGCTGGAACCGGTGACAACCAAAAAAGTGAAAGAGGAGGAATCCTTCTCACTTGACGTTTCTAAACCTGTTGAGGAAACGCCCAAAACCGTACCGCCTGTCGATAAAACCACCCCAGCCGTCACGGCATCCGGCAAGCAATCCCTTTTGGTGATTGATGACAGCGTCGTTATTCAAAAAATGGTTGAGATAGCGCTTGAAAACGAGCCCTACCACATTGTGGCGGCCATGAAAGGCGAAGACGCTTTGCGGTTGCTTAAAGAATCCAAACCCGGACTCATTCTGCTGGATATCATGCTGCCGGATATGAGCGGCCTCGATGTCATGAAATCCATCAAGGCTCTGGGCGGTGCTTATCAGAATATTCCGATTATTATGCTGAGCGGCAAGGACTCGCCCCAGGACAAAGATGCCGCCCTGAGCAACGGCGCCAACGGTTTTCTGACCAAACCGTTTCATGACGAAGACCTTATCTCCAAGGTTAAGGAATTCATGAAATAACCGTATGATGCATCAACCGCTTATATGCCCTTAACCCAAGAATTAAGGGCATTTTTTTCTTAGCATATATTACCGAGGCGCATGAACGACGATCCGAAAACATCAAAATTTCTTATTTTTTATCTGAGTGAACTGCTGGTTCATGTTAAAAGCATGGGCGAACACCGGTTTTCACCCGCCGAGTTCAGTGCGCTGAAAAAAATTCTATCCTATCTCCATCACGGCGCCGACCCGCTAACGCGCTTAAATTCACTGGCGGCAATCAGTGTGCTTCAGCCGCTCTATAATTTTCTTCAGGGGCTTCTCGCCAAACAGTCTGATCCGCAATTTCGCAAAAGCCAGGTTATGGCTTCCATCGAAATAGATTCTGAAAAAGTGATTCAGATTTTTATTAAAATTTACGAGTCGCCCGAAACCAAAGAACGCCTGGTTGAAGAAGCCAAAACGCTTGGTATCCAGTTGCAGTTCAAAGATACCCAAGCGAAATTGCCGGTAAAGGACAAGCCGTCCGAAAAGACAAAAACCGAAACCAGCGAACCGGCAAACACTGCCGCCGAGGAACCCGCTAAAGAATCTTCAGAGAAATCATTCAGTCGGGTTGGCGATGTGATCGGATTCTTCTCCAACCGCTCCAGGAAAATATCCTCTAAGAAAGCGGAACCGTCTGAAGACATACCGGATAAAAAAACCGAAGCCGATAAAATTACAGAAAAGACTTCGGGAGATAGCATTCGGATTTTTCAGCAAGAGCTTCAGGGGGAAGATCCGGATATGATTAAAGCGCTCGAACAGATTAAGCGGAATCCGACCCGTTCGGCCTATATCGTAGAACTGGCGGATATCTTCGGCAATATGAAAAAACACGCACGGATGAGCGAAGAAATGGCCGTATACGATCGCTTCCGTCATGCAGAAAAGATATTAAACGATATTGCCGATAATCTTTCAGGTCCCGGTAAAGGTTTCAGCGAAGCCATGCTCGCAGCCGTAGAAACGCTTGTCCGGGGCATTAGGCAGTGGGCGCATGAAGCTAACGCGCGGGATACCGAAGAACTGATGAAAATGCTAGACCGGGATATCGGCTTGTTGGAAACGACAGCTGGTTACGAGCCATCCAAAACCGCAGAAACAACGCGCGTTTCAGCGGCAGTATCACAGCCTGCCGGGTCTGCCACTGCAGTGCGTCTTTATCTTGATCATCTCGACGAGGAAACCCGTCAGATTTTTTTTGAAGAAAGCGTGTCCACGCTGTCGGGGCTTCAGAAGGCTGTAGAATCCTTGCACACAAATACCGGAGACCGCGCGGCTTGGAAAGAAATCCAGCGCGCTAACCACACACTGATTACCACCGCCCGTATACTTAAGATTCCGACGTTGATTCAGATTGGTACCATGATTGAAAATATCCTCTTCAAGGTACTTGACCAGGATGCGCCTGTAACGGCCGCCATGACCGGTTTACTGGAAGAATCATCGGTTATACTCCGGCGACTATTTAATAAAGAAACGATCGATCGTGCGGCATGGGATGATTATATCAACCGTTATAGCACCAAAGAAGCCATAACCGTAAAACCCGAGATAGCGACCGGCGAGCAGAGTCAGGAACCTGAAACCATCATTCAGAAAGGCGATGAATCCTTAGACGTATCGATCAGTACCCGGAGTGAAGTTTCTGTTCTGCGCCGAGACGATAATTTATGGATAGATCAGATACAGGCCCTGCTTTCTCAATATCTTGACGGAAAAATCGTTCCTATTCCTACAGCCGTTCAGACTGTAGCTGAAACTGTTGAAACACGGAAAAAGGAAACGCCGCTTTCCAGAAAGCCGGACGAAATATTACCACAAAAAGAAACATTCGAGGAATTTCAAACTGAAAAACAGACAACAAGCCGCGGGATCGAACCTTCGAAAATACCCGCTGAAAAGAAAACCGTTGAATTTTCCGAAGACAACCTTCTTGAAATCATGACGGATCCCGAAACATCTAAAGATCTGGCAAAACTAAAAGTCATGACGTTCATGGAGCGGCTGAACATCGAGCCGGAAGATATCCCTGAAGTCCGCAAGATTAAACGAAGAAAAATTACAAAGAAGCCTGTCGTTACTCCGCAGAATGCGGTTACGGAAGCGGTGAGTAAGGTTCAAACCAAAGACCTTTTGCAGGAAGTGGAACAACTGCCCAGCAAAATTCAACGCATCCGGCTTCAGGAAAGGAAATTTACCGATGTGGACGCTGAAATTTTGGATATCTTTAATCAGGAATCCGAAAGTTATTTCCGCCTGCTGGATAAAGCGCTGAAGCGACTGCAAACAAACCTCAAGGACGATGCGGCTCTGAAAGATATTGAAAGGGTCAGCCACAGCATTAAAAGCTCCGCACGGATGCTGGGCTTTGAGAGAATCAGTGGCATGGCTGCCTGTCTGGAACTGATTACCGAACGCTATTTTGAGAATGAAATCGAATTTGATGAAAAGTTACTACGGTTGTTTGAGGATATTATCAAAACGTTAAAAAGTCTGTACAAGAGTGAACCAGCAGATATCACGGCCATCGCCCTGACATTGCGCGCCATGGAAAAACAATTCAGCATTCCGGGCCTTTTCACGAAATATTTAATGGGCGATAATCCGGATTTACCCGATACGGATGCTGTTAAGAGCGGTGACGAAACTAAGGCTTCCGGAGAAACAGATCCAAGAACCCAGGAAATTGTACCCGAAGAATTAGTCCGAAAAACCGGAAAACAATATTTTGAAATTGTCGGTATCGAAGATGAAATGGTGGACATTTTTAAAGAAGAAGCGGTAACGTATTTTAAGTTGTATAATACCGCTATGAATCAGCTTTATCAAGACAGCCGGCATATTGCATCGGTGCGGGATATCGAAAAGTCCGCCCATAGTCTCCGAAGTTCTGCGCGTATGCTGGGTTTGCAGAAAATAGCTGATCTGGCCAAGCCGATTGAAACCCTCGCGGAGCGTATCGCTCAGGGGGCTTTAATAATGGACGCCCCGACGCTCCAGTTGTTCAACGCCGGATTAAAAAATCTAGAAACGCTTGCCGCCGGCGCCGACGTGCTTGTTGATGATCTTGTTGACCGTTTGAATCAAACGCTTACGGCGATACCTGCTACACCAAGCAACGGTGTCCATTCCGGTGCAGAGAGCATAACCGATATAACGCGCGTTGAACTTGTTCAGGCCGCTAATGAACCCGATAAAAAAATTTACCGGAAAAAGAAAAAGGTCTCTAAAAAAACGATTCCTTTTACGGATGTCAATCTCCAGCAGGATCCAATATTGAAAAATTTATTTAGAGGCGAACAGAGTTTATTGAATGATATGATCTCGGGTCAATAATATTTTGTACAAAATAAAAAGGAATTTATTATGAAAACCTTACGCGTATTTATACCATTACTGATTCTGGTCCTATTTACGGCGTTAAGCACTCAGGCCGCCATAAAGAAATCCGGCGTACTGAAATCGAATGAAACATGGGAAGGCGTGGTGGAAGTTACCGGCGATGTAACGGTACCGGAAGGCGTCGTGCTGACCATTAAACCCAACGCGCTGATCAAGTTTGCGGCGAACCGGGACGACGAGTCCGGAGGTTATGATGTAACCAAAAGCGAACTCATTATTGAGGGTGTACTGAAAGCGGAAGGCAAAGATAAATACGAAATCCGTTTTACCTCAGGCAACTTTACCCTGCCAAGCGAACAAGGGTCTTCAAAATTGCAGCCACAGGCGGGCGACTGGTACGGCATTATCATCATGAAAGGCAACAACGACCGGAGCATTATGTCCTACTGCGTGGTTGAGTTTGCCTATGACGGCATTACCTGCGTCAACGCTTCGCCGAGAATTTTCCGCAACCGTATCGAAGGCAATTTCTGGAACGGCATTCTATGCGACGTGGTTTCCAATCCCAAAATCAATAACAATCAGATTCTTAACAACGGTTATGCCGGCATCAACTGTAAGATCAATTCGTCACCCAGCATTTCGGGAAATGAAATCACCGGCAATCGCTACGGCATTCTTGCGCAGGACGTATCCAAACCGATCATCGGCGACGTCAAACTTGGCGAGAACAGCGGTAAAAATGCCATTTTTGCCAATCTCGAGTACAATCTTTATAACCACACTAAAAACGTAATCTATGCCCAGCGGAACGATTGGGGCGATAACACCAACGCGGACCGAACTATTCATGATGACGACGAAAACTCAAAATTCGGACTGGTCGTCTATACGCCGGTGTATGCTTCAGGCAAAATATCTTATCTGGAATATCAGAACTTAAGCTCCTACATCATGAAGGAGACTAAGGAAGACAAAACTAAAAAACAGGAAGAAATCGAAGCCCTGAAGAAAAAGATCGAAGAGACCAAGAAACTACAGATCGAAAAACAAACGAGCGGCGCTGTTATCGAAGATAAATCCAAGGAAGAACAGGAACGGTTATTGGCCGAGCAGGAAAAAGAGAAGGAACGCCTGCGACTGCTGGAAGAACAGCTCAAACAGCAGGAACAGATCCGTCTTGAACAGGAGCGTCAGCTGGCGATTAAGAAGAAAGAAGAGGAAGAACAGAAACGGGCGGAAGAAGAGCGCCTGCGAAAAGCGGCTTTGGAAAAGAAGGAAACCAAAACCACAACCACAGCTTTTGCGGCACCTAAAATGGTGAATGAACTTGATAAAAAACCCGTGGTTATATCAAGCGTCAATCCCAATTTGCCTGAAATGGCGCGTCAGGCCAAGATTCGCGGCACGGTCTCTTTGCGTGTATTGGTAGGTCTGGACGGAAAAGCTAAGGAAATGTATGTGTCTAAGCGCATCGGGAATAAAGACTTTGACCAGATGATCGAAGAAGAAGCCAAAAACGCTGTACGCAAATGGGTCTTTGAAGTTGGTATATTCGAAGGCAAACAGGTCGAGTACTGGACGGTGGTAAACCTGCTGTTTAAATAAAGCCTAATCATATTTTAAAAAAAGACACACCGACAATTTGGTGTGTCTTTTTTTTTTTATACAATTTATTGATATTAACGGTTTTAATCACTTGATAGTTCTATAATAGAAGGATTGTACTTTTCTAGGATAGCCAGAGCCGTCAGGAATATCCGACTGGAAGTTAGTTTAATTCCTGCAGGCTTCTCGCGCTTATTAACAACGTAATACCCATCCGGTTGCTCGCTCTGCTGAACCCGCTGTTTCGCCGGTTCAATCTTCCAAAAGGCGTTGCGGTCAGGACTTAATATTTCATCGGGTTTATTTCCATTTTGATTGTAATTATTTACGAAATTTTTATTTTTCTTTCCGTCAATAAAACTTTTTGGTTTTCTCGTGCCTTCCGCCATTCGGTGCCTGTTGCTCTTATTACCAACCAACGTCGCGGGGATATATTTATTACTTTCCACAAAGCGTTTAGTATTTTTGATGGTTTTTTCAAAGATGTCCAGCCAACAAAAATTAGTTTTTTTACGAGATAAACCATTCTGTAATAAATGTGATTACTATTTCATGCTTTTTTTAATTTGTAACAACAATATTTTTTTTCTGAAAATGTAAAATAAGGGTAGGAAATAATTTTAAGCGTAAAACGTTAAAAAAAAGACGAGGTTGTGATATGGTGAAAATCATTATGATTTTAATCATTCCTTTTCTGGTCTATGACCTTTCTCCGAAGGGAAAACCGGACCTTGTCATACCCCTTGGGCATTCCGAAGCAATTGATTCATGGCTTGTTTCACCCGACGAGCAATATCTGGCTACAGGAAGTCGAGACCGTACTTTTAAAGTCTGGAATATTCACTATCAAAAGGAAATTCGTACTTTTAGAGGACATCAGAGATGGGTCACAGATATATGTTTCAGTTCGGAGGGTCAAGCCATTTATTCCGCTAGTACCGATGGTTTTATTAGATTATGGGAACCTTCCACCGGAAAAGTTCAAAAAATCTTCGATACACGTCGAGGTGAAAAATTTGGATCGGTTAGATCCATTACCCCGGGACGAAATAAAAACATTCTCATCAGCGCCGGATTACAGATCGATATATGGGATTGCGACACCGGAAAAATATTGCGGACTATTCAAGAGCCCGCACAAACTATAGTACTAACTCCTGACGAAAATTCGTTACTGAGCGCAAACGTAGGTAAACTGACATTGTACGATGTGGAAACGGGGCAAGTCTTTAAACGTTTTCGGCAATTTCATGTAGCAGACATTACCACCAAACCTGAAGTGTACATCTCGAAAGATGGAAAATATACGTTTACTAGACTCCGCTGGAGTACAGGCATTCAGATATGGGACATGTTGTCCGGAGAGGTCGTACAAAACCTTACAAATAAAAATACAAACGCATTGACATTAAACCCTGATGGATCATTTATAGCTGTGGCCTACCATCCAATTTGGGAAAAAGATTATGTAGAAATATATGATGCTAAATCCTTCAAACCTATCACCAAAATTCAATGTCCTGAAAATCTCAGAAATAATGCAGTGGTTGTACTTCGTTTTGTTTCCCCAAATCAACTTATGATAATTCATGAGAACAATTGTATTTTTATTGTTGATATTCACCGCCCGATTGTGGCTAAACAACTAGATCTTTCAAGGTTAACCACAGGCATAAGTGATTGTGTACCCGATTCGACAACGCAATCAATCTATTTTGGCGATTATCAGGGATATATCAAAAATATTGATTTGCAAAGCTTAAAAATTACCCTTGCTGCAAATAAGGGAAAGGGCATAGTTGATAAATTGTTCTTGCTTCCCCTGCAATCCCATCAATTACTAGCGGCTTATTCTGATGGATCAGTAAAATTGTGGCAAACCAAAAAACTCCAACTGATAGATTCATTTACGCCACATAAAGATTTCATCACTTCATTATGCATATCACCGCAAAGTGATTATGTAATATCTTCGTCATGGGATCATACCATTATGGTTACCCCTCTTTCCGGAAATAAAAAGACAAAACCACTCTTTTTCCAAGACAGGTCTGTTACGGAAGTTCTATATCTGCCTGATAGGGGAATGGGCTTTTCAGCAGACCCGAGTACAATTAAAAGATGGGATATATCTTCGAACCGAGTACTTTGGGAACTAAAGCCAAAAATGAAAACGCATAGTCTTCTTTATGTACCACCCCATAATAGGTTGATAGCTGGAGGGGGTGAGTTGGAATTTTTATACCAAGATCCTGATGCAAGATTGATTTCTATCGATGCAACAACCGGCCAACTACAATCGGCCTACGAAGGTAAAGAACTTGGTTTTCACACGGTGTCCGGTGCTCTCTGGTATAAACCGATACAGTATGATCAAATTCTTTTAACGACTACTGACGGTAAAATTAACTGTTTGGACATGCTCAATCAAAATCTTATTTTTTCACGTCAAGGACATATTGGAAAAATTACGGCTATTCGGGAGGGAATCGATCCACCAAGATTCTTCTTTACATCAGGCGTAGATGGTACAATATGTATCTGGAACAGAACCGAAGGCGACGAGATATTAAAAATTATTAACTTTGCCGATAACAAACAATTTGCCTTTGCAACACCGGATGGTTATTTCTATGCATCAAAAGAAACAGTCAGAAATATTTATTTTGTCAAAGGGTTACAAATATACACATTTGATCAATTTGACCTTCAATATAACCGCCCCGATATTATTCTTGAACGACTGGGCAAAGCGCCGAAAGAATTAATATTTGCCTATCGTAAAGCGTGGGAAAAGCGTTTGCATAAAATGGGTTTTAATCCGAATAATTTTGAAAAAGAACGCTCCTTCAATGTTCCCCAAATTATCCTTGCGGCCAATACAGAAACCTTTGTTGAAACTTCAACTTCAACCCATACCATTTCTTTTACAGCAAATGATAATTTATACAAACTGGATCGATTATTTATACAAGTAAATGGTGTCCCTTTATTTGGCTTAAAGGGAAAATCTTTGAGTAAACAAGCAAGTCGTTCTCTCCAATTTACAGAAACTATTCCACTTTCATCGGGTAAAAACATAATAAAAATTTCTGTACTGAACGAAAAAGGTGTAGAATCGTTGGCGGAACAAATTGAAGTAATTTATACACCCCAAACAGTGATGAAACCAACATGGCATATTATTGCTATTGGTGTATCCAAATTTGTTCAATCAAATTACAATCTTACATATGCAGATAAAGATGCGCGCGACTTAGTAGAAATATTTCGTAAAGTTTCCGATGTTAATTCTGTTAAAGTACATCTCCTGACCAACGAGCAGGCAACACGTTCAAATATTCTGCAACTGCGCTATGAACTTGAAAAGACCGGTGTAGATGATCGGGTGATATTGTTTATAGCTTCACACGGCGTACTAGATGATGATCTTGACTACTACATTGCAATGCACGATATGGACTTTTCTAACCCGCGAAATGGCGGTTTGCGATTTGATGAATTGGAAAATCTTCTGGATTCCATTCCTGCCCGAAATAAAAGTGTATTAATTGATGCGTGCCATTCAGGTGAAGTTGACAAAGAAGAAAATATTCTTTTTGCTGAAAATATACCTTTACCGAAAGAAATAACTTCACGCGGATTTAAGGCTGTGAAATCGAAATATGAAGGCATAGGATTAGCAAACAGCTTTGAATTAATGAAAGAGTTATTTGCCGATTTACGAAGAAATAACGGTTCTGTCGTCATTTCTTCAGCCAGCGGAAAAGAATACGCTTTTGAGGGAGAACAATGGAAAAACGGCGTATTTACATACGCAATTCTTGAAGGCTTTAAAAACAATAAAATAGATGTGAACAAAGACAATAGTGTAACTATTTCTGAATTGCGCGATTATGTTGTTAAACGCGTACAGGAACTGACCAACGGAAAACAAAATCCTACTTCACGAACGGAAAATTTAGAAAATGATTTTAAAGTATGGTGAATGCTATGAAAATAAAATTTTTCTCCATTATTATTTTGTATTCATTCTTCATTCATCTTTACGCTCAGCAGCAATTCCACATAGATCAAAGTCCTACGGTGGTTAAATTGTACGATATTAAACTTTCCTTTACTGCTGATGGCAAACTCCTTGTTGGTTTAGCGTCGCTTTCTGCAAACGAACCTAATGCGTGGTTATATGTGTGGGATGCCGAAAGCGGACGCCTTTTGCTTTCACGCTCAACACAAGGACTGGGTAATATGTATGATGTGCGCGGTTTTATTCCGGACTATCAGAATAATCTTTTGTATTTACAGGTACCGGGAGGAGGCGTAAGCAGCAAAGCCATTAATATTAAAACGCTAAACGTTGTTGCGCTTCCTGCCAATGTTAAAACTATCTTGGATGCATATAAAAATACAATTCCAACGCCGTTACTTCACCCTAAAAATGTACAATTACCCGATAAATTTTATGCAAAGTCTTTTTCTCCCTGTAAACGTGCTGTAATGGTACAGAGTTCGGAATCGGGAAAACAAATGCTCTATGATTACGAACGGCAAATCTTGCTCGATATTCCGTTTGTATCCTATCAAACCGCGTTGATGGTATTCAGTCCCTCTCTTCCGGTGTTAGTTTACAAAGTAGCCCCAAATTACATCGCATGGTGGAATTGGGAGACCAATCAGACCCACTTTCTTACTGCTGGCGATGATCTTCAACACTTAATGGCAGATGAAGATTATTTTCAGGTGTATAACTACTTTGATAGGCCCGGCATTGCCGTGAATAATGTGCGTTTTGTGTTTGAAGAGTCGAAAGCAGATATTTCTGAACGATATGGTATTGCAATAGTTGCAAAATCGGCTAGTGGTAACATTGGAATTTTTGACTTGAAGAAAATGCGCCTGCTGGCAACAATATTTCCCCAAAACTATGTTGCATCCTTTAAAAAAAATTTTGAACCCATCTTTTGTCGAATATTGCAGGTTCGGATTGTGAACGAGAAGTATTCCATTGCTGTACTTCAATACAAAACAAACTTCAGTCAGGTGGATGGCGGCAAACCCTATTCTACTGAAATTGTAACGATACATAACACGACAGGAAAAATTGAAGGAAGACTGACGTTGCCAAAAGATCCCTGGCAATCAGAATCCTTCTTACCTAAATTTCCATACTATCGATTTGAATCTTTATCTTCTGCCGAGCCTTTGGTGGCCGTTTCTGCTTCAAGCGATAAACAAATTGTATATGTTATTAATCTTACATCAATGAAAATCGTAAAACAAGTTGCGGGGATCCTTCTTGAAGCAGATTCATTACTGTATTGTTACGATGACAAAAATCTCTACAAACTTCATCCGAAAACTTTTCAACTCCAAATGCTCTATACGGCACCGGAGGGTAAAAAACTGAACAATGTTGCTATCTCAGCAGATAGGAATCAAATTGCTTATACTTTTCCCGATGGTAAAGCGATGCCGGAAATCGGAATTTATCAACCACCCAATTCATATCTTATAGCCGATCTGCAAACAAAAAAGGATTCTGTGGTAAAGAGTACCAATTCCTACCAGCTAAAGCCGTATTTCTACGAAAATAATTCCAAACTTGGTCTGGCTTTTAACGACAGAGTAAATGGAATAATAGCTCTTCCGTATTATTGGCACGGGAATGATTATTACTTTTCTACAACATTTGGCTCTATTAGTGGCGGGTATGCCGGAGAAACTGTAGGGAATGCAAAAAATCTTTTCACCAGCGATTTTCTTTCACGAGCATACAGCACGTTAAACAATCAAAGCATACAATTTCGCGGTCCGTTTGTGTTGTGGTTTGGCAGAGACGATCAATTAAAATTTTATGATCTGGATAAACAATTTCTTTATCGTTTTATTGTAAATAAAGATGTCGATCAATTTCTCCTTTTTCGTAGCGATGGTTACTATTGCGGAAATCCTGAATTGCTTCGCAACTATTATTTTGTTGAAGGATATACAACGTATGGAATAGAACAGTTCGACGTCTCATTAAACCGTCCTGATCTGGTGTACAAGGAATTGCCTTTCGCTCAACAATCATTTTTATCATTGTTGCAAAAAATTGTAACAATTCGGCAAAATCAACTCGCGGCATCAACAAAGTTTACACTGAACACCGTTGCCGATGTTATTGTACAACAACATACTGTAAAATCAACGCAGAATGGAGATATTGCTGAAATTACAGTTGCTTCGGCAAATCCTTCATTCCCTCCGGCGTTTATCAATGTCTTTGCGGATGGTGTTCCTATCTTCGGCAAACAAGGAATTCCATTTAAACCACAGAGCAATAACACGATGACGATTACCGTTCCACTCTTGTTTGGTGAAAATAGAATTGAAGTCAGCAGCAGAGATAGGCAGGGGAATGAATCACGACGCACAGAATTTGTTCTCCGCTCAACAACAAAACCCAAACAACCGGTATTTCTTGGCATTCATATTGGCGTTTCTACTTTTAAAGATACAAGTTACAACTTAACATACGCTGTAAAAGATGCTAAAGACTTATCACAACAAATTTCTCTAAAAGACTATGTAAGCGAAAAAATTCTTCTTACAAACGAGCAAGTTACTCGTGAAAATATTTTAAAATTACAACAACGATTGCAATCTACTTCTGTACACGATGTTGTAATACTTACCATTGCAAGTCACGGCATTCTTGATACATCGCTTACATATTACATTGCAGGTTACGATATGGATTTCACCAATCCTTCAACGCGGGGAATACCCTATTCGTTGTTTGAACAATTGCTTGATGGCATTCCTGCACGCCGTAAGATTTTTATGATTGATGCGTGTAACAGTGGAGAAAACATTACTGTTTCCGGTATTACTCAATCTACACAAACAACAACTACAACAACGAGTATATCGGGAATAAAAACGCGTGGGTTTAAGCGAATTCAAACAACATCGGAAGACTTTTCACAAGTGCAGATTCGTCAATTACTGGAGCAATTTTTTCCTGAAGTCAGACGAAGTGCAGGGGCAATGGTAATTAGCGCGGCGGGTGCGCAAGAGTGCGCTTTGGAAAGTGGTCAGTGGAAAAACGGTGTGTTCACCTATGCCGTGCTTCAAGGAATTGCTACAATGAGTGCCGATGTCAATAAAGATAAAAAGTTAATGATGCGCGAAGTGAAGGAATATGTTTATCGCGAAGTGCCGCGTTTAACAAATGGAATACAAAATCCTGCAAGCCGGTTAGATAACGTGCGCTTAGATATAAAAATAAAGTGAGGTATTGACTCCACGGACTCACAAACCCTGATACGATGACCGCGGTGAAATGATGTCTGTCGTTTCTTCTGGTTTCGCCTCGCACAAAGCAGCCAATAATGTAAACTCATCACAACCATGTCATTGTTTTTTACAGGCATTTTTATTGAAAATGTAAATCAAGCACGGGATTAAGAAATACCATAAGAATCTTTTACCTTGTTGTTATTTAACTTTTTGTGAATTCCAATTTCAAAAAAAAGCGGGATTTCTCAAGACATCCTCGTGTTCAGGTCTTGAACACCGGCAAGCTGAATCCGACATCACGTACAGAAAATCCGGAAATGATTTCAAAGTATGGTGATAGGTGAAAAAATATTTTTTCTGAAATAATTTGGTGTCCTGAATTCCATTCACTACGTTTAGCGCTGTATAATCAGCCGGACTGTTTTACGAGAAGAATAAAAAAGCTCTTCCGATTTACAATGTCTTTTAGAAACCTGTAAGATAATTATTTTTTCTGAGAAATTTTATAAATTCTTAACGACGAATTGACCTGGTAAATTAAGCTATTCAAATTTTCTCTTGACTTTTAATTAATTAATTTTTATGTTTAATTAATTAATTAAATAATAAAATAAAACTATATAATTAGTTAATATGACAGAAAAACAAGAACTTAACCCTGAAGAGCAAATTCTCGAAGCTGCAAAAACGGTATTTCAGCGGAAGGGGTTCGATGGCGCAAGGATGTCGGATATCGCAAAAGAAGCCGGCATTAATCAGGCGTTGTTGCATTACTATTACCGCAGTAAGGACAAACTCTTTCAGGCGGTTTTCAGGATTGCCGTATTAACACTTTTTCCGAAGATCATTCAAATATTCAACACCGAAAAACCGCTTGAACAGAAAATCGAAGAATTCATCAATAAATATTTCGATCTCCTGATTCAGTTTCCCTATATGCCCGGATTTGTCATGCACGAAATGTCCACGCATCCCGAACGGATTAAGGAATTTTTCTCGTCACATCAATTATTGCGACCGCAAAAAATGATACAGCAATACCGGGAAGGCGTTGAGTCGGGCCGGTACAATCCATGCGATCCGGAGCAGTTTTTTGTCAGCGTGATCGCGCTCTGCGTATTTCCCTTTGCCGCTAAACCGATTATTCAGACAGCGCTTAATAAATCCGATGAGGAATATAAAAAATTCCTGCACGAACGAAAAGTGTATTTAATTGATTTTATTTTAAACGGAATGTTAAAAAAATGAACGCGTTGTGTTTTCTTTTATTTGCCCTCCTGCCGGGAGGGGATAGCCTGACGCTCGAACAATGTTATGAAGAAGCCCTGCGGACCCATCCGTATCAGGAACAAATCCGAACTTATGAAGATATCGCCGGACTGAAAATTCGAAATCTTAACGCGCGATATTTTCCCGAGTTGTATCTTTCGGCACAGGGCACTTACCAGTCGCAGGTGATGGAATTGCCGATTGCTGTGCCGGGATTTTCTGTTCCAAAACCGCTCAAAGCATCCTATCAGGCGTCCTTGCTTGTCAACCAGCTGATTTACGATTTCGGGCAGACATCCAAACAAAAATCACTGGAAAACGCGCAGAAAGACTATGAGCTGCAATCGGCACAGGTTGAAATATACAAGGTCCGTCAGGCCGTCAACAATGCGTATTTTTCGGTTCTTATTCTGCAGGAGAAAGAAAAATCACTGAAACTGCTGGAGGAAGAGGTATCGGAAAAATTCAAGTCGGTGCAAACCAAAGTTTTAAACGGAACCGCATTGCCTTCAAGCCGTGACATCCTTGAAGCCGAGCTGATTCGAATCCGCCAAAACCTGACGGAAATCAGGGTTCAGATGAAATCAGCGCTGCAGACGCTCGGGGAACTCATAAACCGTACGCCGGATGCATCGACACGATTGGCCGTGCCGGTTGTGGACACGCGAATCAAAGAAAGTATAGTCCGCAAACGCCCGGAATACGGGGCTTTTGAGTTGTCCCGGAACCGCCTTAACAGGACGATGAGTTTGAACAACACGAAATATCTTCCGAGGATTTCCGGATTTGCACAAGTATCATACGCCAAACCCGGGCTGAATTATTTTAATGATGCGTTTCGGGAATATTATATGATCGGTATAATAGCCTCATGGAATTTCTGGAACTGGAATACGAATAACCGCGAGAAAGACATTCTCCGGCTTCAGGAAAAATTAGTCGATACGCAAGAAAAATATTTTACGCAGAATCTGAATATCGCGGTTTACGGGTTGGCAAGCGAAATCGAGAAGCTGGAAGAACTGATTAAAATGGATCAGGAAATCATTGCCCTGCGTAAAAAAATTACGCAGCAGGTTTCCAGTCAGCTCGATAACGGCGTGATTACGTCCACGGAATATTTAACCGAGTTAAACGCCGAACATCAGGCGGTTCTCGCCATGGAAATTCACAAAATCCAGATGATTCAGGCGAAAGTCAATTACCGGACAACCATAGGAGAATGATTATGATAAACGGAAAAAATGTAAGTAAGCTCCATCCTGAGCCTACTCGAAGGATGAGACGTTCATGCGGATTATGGATAATATTTTTATTGGCATTTATACTCGGCTGTTCCGGTAATCATAAAAAATCCGATGCCTACGGCAATTTTGAGGCGACAGAAATCATTGTATCCGCGGAAGGCAACGGCAAATTGATGGAATTCAATGTTGAAGAAGGCACGGTTATTGAAAGCGGAATACAGGTCGGTTATATTGACACGGTGCCTTTGTCGTTGAAACGTGATCAGCTTAAGGCAACGCGTCAGGCCATCAGCTCGAAATTCCAGAATGTGATTTCACAGATTGACGTATTAAAAGAACAGCTGAAAATCGCCATGACCGAAAAACAGCGCGTCGAAAATCTATTTAAACAAAATGCCGCTACACAAAAACAAGTGGATGACGTCAACGGACAGGTGAATGTTATTGAAAAGCAGATACGGACTATTGAAGCGCAGAACAGCGGCATTGTCAGCGAGGTGAAATCGATCGACGCGCAAATTGAGCTAGTCAACGATCAGATACGGAAAAGCGTGATTATGAATCCAGTAAAAGGAACCGTGCTGAACAAATTCGCGGAACCTCATGAAATCACGGCCTACGGCAAACCGTTGTATAAAATTGCTGATCTGGAAACGATGTTTCTGCGTGTGTACGTGGACGGCGATCAGTTGCCGCATATCCGAATCGGTCAGGCGGTTCAGGTGCAGATTGATCAGGATAAAGACCGCAACCAGACCCTCGAAGGCGAAATCATTTGGATTTCTTCCAAAGCGGAATTTACGCCGAAAATTATTCAGACCAAAGAAGAGCGGGTGAATATGGTGTACGCCGTTAAAGTTAAAGTGAAGAACGACGGCCGGTTGAAAATCGGCATGCCTGGCGAAGTGAATTTTTAACCCAAAGGAGTATGATACAACGTGTCAGCAGTGATTGTTGAAAAACTGACAAAAAATTACGGCGCCATCCGCGCGATTGACACGCTTACATTCGGAGTCAATCCAGCAGAATTATTTGGTTTTATAGGTCCCGACGGCGCCGGAAAAACGACCCTTTTACGGATACTCACGACCTTACTGCTGGCTGACGGCGGCATGGCTCGGGTTAACGGGCTGGATGTGGTGAAAGATTATAAAACCCTGCGTCCACAAATCGGATATATGCCCGGCCGGTTTTCGCTGTATCAGGATTTGAGCGTGGAAGAGAATCTGTCGTTCTTCGCAACGATTTTCGGCACAACCGTCAGGGAAAATTATGATCTGATCCGGGATATCTATGTGCAATTGGAACCGTTCAAAGACCGGCGGGCAGGAAAATTATCCGGCGGTATGAAACAGAAACTGGCGCTATGCTGCGCGTTAGTCCATAGACCGAAGATTCTGTTTCTTGACGAACCCACAACCGGCGTCGACGCGGTATCAAGAAAAGAATTCTGGGAGATGCTGAAACGCCTGCAGCAATGCGGTATCACGATTCTGGTCTCTACGCCGTATATGGATGAAGCGGGTCTGTGCGACCGCGTCGCGCTGATACAGAAAGGAAGAATTCTGGATATTGATTCCCCATCGGCCGTTGTCCGAAAATTCAATCAACCACTCTTAGCTATTAAATCATCGAATACCTATCAATTAATAGAATTGCTGCGCCGGTATGAACACACCCGTTCCGTATATCCTTTTGGAGAGTATTTGCATTACCTGGACCGGCGCGGGAATTATTCAATGCAAGAACTGCAACACTACCTGAGTCAAAATAATTTGTCCGATTTCGTGATGAAACCGGCGGAACCGGATATCGAAGACTGTTTCATGGCATTGATGATGGAATCGGCTTATGAACCCTGAACCCTATATCATCACGGCTGAAAAACTGACGAAACGGTTCGGCGATTTCACGGCCGTTAATGAAATCACTTTTACCGTCAATCGCGGCGAGATTCTGGGATTTCTCGGAGCGAACGGCGCCGGAAAAACAACGGCCATACGCATGCTTACGGGATTGCTGATCCCGACTTCCGGAAAAGCCACCATTGCCGGATATGATGTGTACCGACAGTCCGAACAGATTAAAAAAAATATCGGGTATATGAGCCAGCGGTTTTCATTGTATGAGGACCTCACGGTTTATGAGAATATCAGATTTTACGGCGGCGTGTACGGATTGTCGGATAAGCAAATTAAAGAAAAGTCGGACTGGCTTATTGAGCGGCTTCAGTTAACGCATGCCCGGAAGGCCCTTATTTCATCGCTTCCGCTGGGATGGAAACAGAAACTCGCGTTTTCCGTGGCGATCATTCATAATCCGGCGATCGTCTTTCTTGATGAACCCACCGGCGGCGTCGATCCGATTGTGAGGCGGCAGTTCTGGAATATGATTTACGAAGCCGCGCATAACGGTGTCACCGTGTTTGTCACCACGCATTACATGGACGAAGCCGAATACTGCGACCGCGTATCCATCATGGTGGACGGCCGCATTAAGGCGTTGGATACGCCGTCTGGTCTTAAACGGCAATATAACGCCGTTTCGATGAACGAGGTGTTCATCCATCTTGCCCGATCTCAACCGGCGGAGCAGTCATGAAAAAATTCTTCGGTTTTGTCATCAAGGAGTTCCGCCACATCTTCCGCGACAAGCGAACGATGTTGATTTTGTTCGGCATGCCCGTCATCCAGCTTCTGCTCTTCGGTTACGCGATCCGCAATGAAATCAATGAAGTTAAGATCGCTATTCTCGATCGTTCAAACGATTATCAGAGCCAACAACTGATCGACAAACTGATATCCTCGGATTATTTCATTTTAGTTGTCCGTCTGAACAGCGATCGCGAAATCGAAGATATATTCCGCTCCGGACGCGTAAAGGAAGTTATCGTGATTGAGCCGCAGTTTACCGGCCGCATGCTCCGAGAAGGCGAAGGCCACATCCAGATAATCGCCGACGCCTCCGATCCGAATATGGCGCAGATGATGATTGCTTATACATCGTCAATCGTTCAGGAATATCAGATACCTCTCAACCGACTCCGAACGCTCCCCCTTACGGTTGTTCCCGAAATCAAGATGCGGTATAATCCCGAGATGAAAAGCGTTTACTTTTTTGTGCCGGGGATCATCGTCATATTGCTCACGCTGATTTGTGCGCTGATGACATCGATCACCATTACCCGCGAAAAGGAACTGGGAACTATGGAAGTGCTCCTTGCATCGCCCTTAAAACCGATCCAGATTATTACGGGCAAAGTCATTCCGTACGTATTTCTGTCGCTCATTAATACGACCAGTATATTGATTATCGCCCGTTATGTGTTCCACGTTCCGTTCGCGGGGAGTTATGTGCTGTTTTACGCGGAGGCGTTACTTTTTATTGTGACCGCTTTATCGCTTGGAATACTGATATCCACTGTAAGCCGGACTCAGCAGATCGCGATGATGATATCCCTGGCAGGACTTATGCTGCCGATGATTATGCTCTCCGGATTCGTGTTTCCCGTTGCGAGTATGCCCTGGCCGCTGCAGTGGCTGAGCGATATCGTGCCGGCCAAATGGTTCCTGACGATTGTCAAGGGCATTATGCTGAAGGGGGTCGGTTTCGGTTATCTGTGGAAAGAAACATTAATCTTGGTTGGCATGACGTTGTTTTTGCTGACCCTCAGCGCGAAGAAGTTCAAAATACGGTTGGAATAAATATTGACCGCAGAGATCACAGAGTACACAGGGAAATCCAAGAATGAAAAATAACCACAGAGATCACCATGAATTGGGAGAAAAGGGAAAAATATGACAAATAATGAAGTTCCAGAAAAGAATATAGGGGGCGTGATAAGCGTTCCTAAAATTTTAGGGCCGGGGCTTCTGGAATTCGCGTATGAATAATATTTGTGTCATGAAATGTATTTAAACAATTTAATATTTGAATGGCAAAAAGCGGTACCGCTGATTTACAAAAATGTCAGACCGGACTGCGATTGCAGAATAGATTTGACGGCCGATGATAAAATAATTGTTGAAATCAAAACAGTCGATAAAATAAATGAAGTTCATTTAGCTCAGGTATGAGAATATCTCAAACTGACAAGAAGTTCCTTGGGTTTTATTTTAAATTTTAATGGCAAACAACTGATTAAGGGAATCAAGTGGGTTATTTATTATGAAATTAATTAAAAAACTCAGTATTCTCAGCGAGTTCTGTGGTTAAAAAGAATTCTATTATGCGAACCATAAAATTTATCATCCAGAAAGAATTCATCCAGATATTCCGCAACAAAGCGATGCTGCCGATTTTGTTTGTCATGCCCATTATGCAGCTGTTAATATTGTCGAATGTGGCCACATTCGACATCAAGAACGTAAAACTTCACTTGATCGACAACGATCAGACATCCACTTCCCGAACGCTGGCGGAGAAATTTACGCGGTCCGGTTATTTTATTCTGATTGACCAGAGTTATTCCGATAAAGATATAGAAAGCCATTTGAAGAGCAATGAAGCGAATATGGTCATGCAGATACCGAACCGGTTTGAAAAAGAATTGATGACGCTCGGAGTATCCAAGGTACAGTTTATCATCAATGCGGAAGACGGCGCCGCCGCGGGAATTATCAATGCCTATGCCTTACGGATCATCAGCGCCTTTGTGCTTGAAATAAATGAAAAAAACGGAATCCTCGGAATAACGAATCCGATTGATATCCAGACTTCATTCTGGTTCAATCCGGAACTGAATTACAAGACCTACATGATACCGGGTATTCTGGCGATTTTAGTGACAATGATCGGAGTGTTCCTTTCGGGGATGAACATTGTCCGCGAAAAGGAAATTGGTACGATCGAACAATTGAATGTGACGCCAATCCGGAAATATCAATTTATTATCGGCAAATTGCTTCCGTTCTGGATCATCGGATTATTTGAGCTTGCGTTCGGTTTGCTGATGGCCAAATTAGTTTTTGATTTGCCCATTATTGGAAGCCTGACATTAATTTTCAGTATGGCGGCGATATTTTTATTGGCCGTTCTCGGAATAGGATTGTTTATTTCAACGGTTACGGAAACCCAGCAGCAGGCGATGTTTATCGCGTGGTTTTTCATGGTCATATTCATTCTGATGGGGGGATTATTCACGCCGATTGAGAGCATGCCGCAATGGGCACAGAATATCACCCTGTTCAATCCGGTTGCGCATTTTATGAAAATACTTAGAGCGGTACTGATTAAAGGCTCCGGATTGATGGATATTTTGCCGCAGGCCGGAGCGTTGGTCGCTTTTGCAGTGGTATCGCTGACCCTGGCCGTGATGCGGTACCGGAAGGTAAGCGAGTAACAAATTGATTGCGAATCCACTATAATACCCCATGCGAGGTCATAGCAAATCCTATAAGATTATGCAAATATATTGCATAGTAATGCAACAATATGGTTAATAAAAAATGAATGCCTGTCATTCGCTCATGTTCTCGGCATTGAACATAAATTGTTGTAAATGCAAGATGAGCGTATTGGGAATCATTTGCCGGAAAAGCATTACAATATCGCATGCAAATTGAAACCATTTATTTTATCCGATGTGACCGCAATCAGTCCGGCTTTTAATGTTATATTCCTATTGTTGCCGTTATTCCTTCTGTACTTGAAAAATCTACAACTGATAAAATGATACGGTCCTTTGATATAGAATATAATGACTTTAGAAAAAGAATCTCCTTTTTTCTTTCCTGATCGGCATAATCGTATATAAAATATTATGCAATAAAATAATTATTCATGTTAAACAGTTTCGATTGCTAATTATCCGCTATTTCATTAAAATCCTTCGTGTTTGAGTTATTTATATTTAGTAATCCGATTTAATGATCGATATCATGATTTTAAAGAAAATATTTTTTAAAAATATAAGAGGCATTGAGGAATACGAATTCACATTTGAAAACGGCATCAATCAAATTAGCATGGGCATTAATTCGGGTAAGTCAGCCATTATTGACGCCATCAAACAGGTTTTTTCTTTTGAGGAGCCGAGTGGAGATTTTTTTAGGTCCCATAGCGCCGATACCGTTATTACCGCGCATATAGACTTGCACGATGAAGCTTATTGTATTGAGAAAAAATGGTATCATCGTGTTCTGATATTTTGGAATGTTAGCATTAAGGATTCGGGGAAAAGACTCAACCTGATGGAGAAAGACGATATGGCTGAATGGATGAAGCGAATAGGCCGACATCTCTATAAGCAGGTTATTGCCGATTTCACGATGCTTTATTCAGCTCCCGGAGAGGAAATACCCTGGGATTTATATTACAACAACTGCCTGAATCTGACCTGGATGCCATCAGACCGCTTCATTGCCAGTCCAGATCCGGCGGCCTATTTGAGGCCTTTCTTCCATGGCTATGAAAGGATGGTTCAGAATATCGAGAATGTGAAACGGGTTTACCGGAACCGTTCGGAATCTGCCCGCCAGCGCCGCCTGCTCAAACAAACCGAACAGAAAATATCCGAGCGGCTTCATAAAGAGCTTTTGGATATTGAACATTCGGTTTCATTGCTGGTCGCGCGTAGAACTCATTGCGAGAACCAATGGCAGGCTGTCCGGAAAGAAATCCAAAAAAAGCATCATCTGAACGATTATTTATCAGAAAAAAAACGCACCCTGGAGAATATTGAATATGAAATCACAACCATAAAGAAATTTCTTTCCGATTCCTTTTATGACCTTTCGGATGAGGAGTATCAGGAACTCCAGGCCGGTAAGAAAAAATACGAAGCGCTGACCGGAAGGATCCGTGAAAAAGAAGGCCAACGGATAGAGAAAAAACATCTTCAGAAAAATTTTGATGGCATACGGGAAGAGGCCGAAAAACTGAAAAAGCAAGCTGTAGCTGCGGATACCGGCAATCCGCCCGAAATCGAAAAGCAACTCCGTCTCTACACCGCTGAAATGAAACGGATTCAGAAACAACTGGAAGAATGGGAATTCCTCGACGAAGAAATTGCCGGGATGAAAAACGAACTTGAAGTTTACGAAAAAAGCTATGACCGGTATATGATTATCATAAAAACCAAGGAAATTCTATCCCGAAACGAGCGGAAAAAGATTCTTGCCAATATTGAAAAACTGGAATCGCAACGAATTCAGACACAAAAAGAAATCGAAGAATTGGAACAATCCCCTTTGATGTCCGGCATAGAGAACGCCGAACGTCGGGAAACGGAATTAGTACAGCAAATCCGCCAAGCGGAGTATGAACTGAAAATGCAGGAAGAAAGAAAAAACGGCGTTCGGAGTCGTTTACATCAGATTCAGTCTGGCAATGTATCGAATGATGAATCTTCAGGTTTTACAGGCCGATATATCCTGTGGATGTCCGAAGCCACGGATCAATACGTTACGTATTATAAAAGACGGCTTTTTTCTCAGTTTCATGAATATCTCAACATAAGGAATTCTATTGTAACTCAAAATGAAGCGACCAGAGTTTTATTGGAATTATTCACTGCCGGTGAGCCGGATACCGCAAATGCCGCCTTGCCGATGAGCGATTCCGAAAGGCTGTTTTTTGGAATCATTATTAAATTGCACTTTATGGAATATTTTTTCGGATGGAATCTTATTATTATAGACGAACATGCTGCGCAACTGATTCCGGAAAATAAAAGGATTGCAATCCAGCAAATGGTTTCTTATAATAGTAAACTTCAGATGATTTATTTTTCTGAAAAAACATAGAAAGGAGACTGTTATGAAAAGAATGCTAGTAAAACTGTTTGTAGCTGTCCTTGCGGTGCCATTTATATGGACAGCCTGCGGCGAAGATGGCGCTGACGAACCAGAACCTGTTATTACCGGTATTGTATCGGATGTAACCACGTTATCCGTTGTCAAGAATGCCAAAGTTTATCTGTATGTCAAGCGGCTGGTAACGCCAAAAATCACCGCGCCCGGCGACACCATCTGGGATCTGATTGATTCCACCCTGACCAATAACGACGGTAAATATAAATTCCGCGTGCAGATGGATCGTACGTATCAGGTGGAAACTATCGCCAACGGTTACAAAATGAATAAGGCGGTTGACATCAGTCTTAATAATGTTTTTGCGATTGTGGATTTCATCATCGCTCCGGACTACATTGTCGTGCCGGTCGGGTCGGTCTCCGGGCGCGTCATTAAAGAAAACGGAGACCCGGTAGCCGAAGCGGTGGTGTCCATCAGCGGCGGTTTATTTACCAACGGATATTTTGCCGCCACGCAGACGAATGCCAACGGTTTTTACGGCATCGGCGCGATACCCATTTTATCAACGACGGGTGACAGCATTCCGTTTTTTACGCTGAAAGTGTCCAAATCGGGCTATCAGAAGGCGGTTAAAGACAGCATCAAAATATATGAGAATCAGACCACCGGCAATGTTAATATCACATTGACAGTACAGGGCGCGGTTAACGCCATCTTTTCGGATAATTTTGAGACGGCCGGTGACTGGGTCGCAACAGGATTCTGGCATCGACAGAGGGATGACAATATTAAGAATGTTGCCGTTTCAAAATATGTCAAGCTGGGCGTTAATGACAACACCGGCGGTCGTATTCCGGAAGCTTATCAGGGAAGTTATTACTACTGGTACGGTGTAAAAGATACGGTTGGCATGCAAGGTTTAGCCGATATGACCAGCCGGGGTAACTTTATGGGAATGCAACAGGAATACGATGATTCATTAAGCGGCGGTACTTCCATGTATGCCAATCACGGCACCTTGACCTCACCGCCGATTTCGCTGGCGGGTTATACGGAAGCCAGCCTGCATTTTTATACGTGGTGGGAGATTGAAGGGGTGAATCCCAATGCAAGCGGATACGATATTATGAGTGTCGCCGTGGATACATCGGGTACGGATAATTTTATGGAATTACTCAAACTGAATCCGTATGCCGATCCCGCCTCCGACGACGACGAGGACCGCAGTCCGCTATGCTACAGTTCTTCGGGTTTTAATAAAATGCCCTTATGGGTGGATCAGGATGTTGATCTGACGCCGTTTGCAGGGAAGACCATACGCATCCAGTTCAGTTTTGACACCCGGGATCATCTCTATAATGGATTCCGTGGATGGTTTATTGACGACCTGAAAATTTTGCCGATTAAAGGCACGCCGGGTTACGGAAGCGGGCAGAACGTTAAAAAATCTATGATGAGGAAACGAAGCCGGTAACTACTCAAAATGGATGAAAAAAAAAACCGCTACCGGTAACGGGGCGGTTTTTTTATTTGTTCAGATATAAAGGTTTTTGATAATAGGGGATAGGGTCATCCAGACCTAACTGTTGAAACGCCCGCAACCGCAACGCGCAACTGTCACAGATGCCGCAGGCCCGGTCTTCATTCTGATAGCATGACCAGGTCAGATGCACAGGCGCATTCAATTCCATACCCATTTGAACGATTTGCGATTTATGCATATGAATAATGGGCGTGATGATTTCAATATGGGTTTCGTTTTTGGTCCCGTACCGGATGACCTCATTGAACGCCGTGAAAAATTCTTGACGGCAATCCGGATAGCCTGAAGAATCCTCTTCCACGGCACCAATGAATATTTTTTCAGCGCCGATGACTTCCGCCCAGCTGACGGCAATCGAGAGGATGTGCGCGTTACGAAAAGGCACATAGGAACCGGGGATTTTTTTTGTCTCAAGGTTCGCCTGCGTGACAGCGATTGAAGGATCCGTAAGGCTGGAACCGCCGATTTTTTTGAAATAATCCACCGAAGTAATGAGTTTTCGTTGTTCGGGTACATTGTAGTAACTGCAGATGTCGTTAAACGCCTGGAGCTCGCGCTTTTCGGTCCTTTGGCCGTAATTAATATGCAGCATGGCCGGCTTGAAATCCTTTGCGGCAATAGCGGCGGTGACACAACTGTCCATCCCCCCGCTGACGAGAATGATGGCTGTGGAAACATCAGGCACCGGTGTTTTCTCCCAAGATACATTCGACCGCCGCGTGAGAACTGGGCGTTTCATGAATGACGATACGCAGATGGCTGAGATTGGCGTACGGGCGCAAGGCTTCTTTCAGACGCGAGAGAAAATATATCGCCAGGTTTTCGGACGTCGTCTGAAAATCCACATAATGCACTTTAAAGGAGGTTGATTCCAGAAAACTTTTCATCAGCGTATCTTCCCGCCAGCATACAAACGCATGATCCATCTGGCTGATGAAGGGCATCACCAGCGATTTCAAAGCCCCAAAGTCCAGCAGCATCCCGTTGCGGTCGGGCACACCGGTGACGGCAATATCCATGGTGTAGGTATGACCGTGAATGTTCTGGCAGCCTTCGGTGTGGAAAGGGAGCCGGTGAGCCATATCCCAGCGGAATGTTTTAGTGATGGTCAGGGTGGTGGTTTCTGAGGCCATTAAGCTTTTTCCTTTTTTTTATTTGCCGCGTGTATTCGCCGGCCAGATGTACTTATGCAGTTGCAGTTGAAAACGCAGATTAGGAACTATGGCGTGCAGGCGGTCGGATATAATCCGTTCGGCCAGCCGCAGGGGTTCAATTTTTCCATGGGCAGGTGAAAGCAAGACGGCTTGAATTTTCTTTATAAGTGGATAGCGATTGATTATTTGTTTGACCCATTCATAGTCGTTCCAATCGGTTATTACAAATTTAATTTCATCCTGCGGTGTCAGCCATTCCAGGTTGTTCCAATCATTACAGGTCTCCATACCGCTTCCGGGCGTCTTGATGTCCATAATTCTAACCACGCGCGTATCCACATTTTTTAGAGAACGACTTCCGTTTGTTTCCAGAAGGACTTCATAGTTCTGGTCACATAAGGTTTTAAGTAAGTCCGGCGTCGGTTCCTGCAGTAGCGGTTCACCGCCGGTTATTTCAACCGTACGGCAATCAAAGGAGGCCGCCTTCCGGATTATTTCTTTCATAGCCATCATACGCCCCTCCTCATACGCGTAGGTTGTGTCACAATACACACAACGAAGATTACAGCCGGAGAGGCGAATGAACACGCAAGGCTTACCCGCATACGTGGATTCACCCTGTATGCTGAAAAAAACTTCAGCAACTTTCAGGGTATCGTTTGTTTTCATAAAAGAATATATTTAATCCATTAATTAGCCGCAAGCGGAATTGATTAGAATTTTAAGTCGCCTGAGGCCAACATTTTTTATGTGTTTATTGTAAAGTATTACTATATCGGTCTAATAAAGTTTACTCACATTTAGGGTCTTTCCGATAAGATGCCGACTTATCTGTAAACAAATAAAAAACCGAAACGGGGATTCTTAGGATCCATCCAAGAAAAATCGGATATTCCCGATGGGGCTTCGTCAAGAGCTTAAAAGGTAAGCAAGAAACAGAAGTCACTTGCTTGACATTTTAAAAGAAAAATTATAAATTATATGTCACTAGGATTCTATTTAATACAACCGTGAAACTGTATTTGGCAAAAACACGGCGAGGTGTTGGCTTCAACGCTTGCGCGGTATCCGATTTATTTTTGCGATGATTAAAAGAGTGTTAAATGTATGATTACATTACCTCATTTATGGGCAATAACAAACAGAAACAATCTTATATGATTATTAACTGATTGCCGTTACCGGTTACTCAAACACGTTCTTTTTCCTCTGTAAATTATAAGCCAAGCCCGATGATAAGGCAAAAGGATATTAACAACAAAATGACCTATCGAAACCTGTTATTCAGACATTCGGGAATGTATGGTAAGATGCAGCATGGATGGAATTTTTTATTAAATGTTTCCACTTAAATCTTAACAATAAAACCTGAAACCTTACCAAAAGAAAGGAGCAAATATGAGACATTTATCTGACTTACTATTACAAATCTCAATGCCCGCATCCTTATTGACCTGGTTGGTATTTAGTTCAACGCTTCTGGCTCAAGTCCCTTTTTCCACCGTAAAAAATGATGTGCTGAAGGAATATACGGGTGTTACAGTTATGGAACGCAAACCCGGTGTGATAGAAATCGACAAGTCGTACATTCCAAACAGGAAATACTATTATGCTTACGTAACGGTATCCAATGATATGACCGTCGAGGGACGCAAACTGACCCATCACAGGGATATTGTTGTTACCTATGACATAACAAGCGGAAAAAGCGTGTATTCAGGAATGACAAAGTCCGATGAGTGGCTGGTCGGAGACCTTCGTCCTCCCACATTAAAGGAAGTTCAGGATATCGTGAATAAAGATATCGGAGGACTATTTACAAGTTATTTAGCCAATTATATTACGGAATTTCATGGCATAAAAGAAATTGTAAAGGATAATTATCCTTGTTATCAATGCACAAATTATTACTTTCCGGTTGGCGATGAGGGGAATACCGTTTATTTTAAAGCGGCTATTGAATATTCCCGGATAAATGGAATGAACCTGGAAAAACGTCGGGATATTTTTGAATTAACCTTTTATCGGGACGGCATTAATCAGCCCTGGATTGGTTTTGCCAAAGAGAAAGCTGAACCGATGGCCACGGGTGGGGTGGTTTTACAAACACGCGCTTTAACATCGGATGAAATGAATACCATTGAATGCCACACGCTTAAAGCAAAAGTCCAAATAGAAGAATCGGTATCCAACTATAACAATTTACCCAAAGTGGAGATACCTAAATTTTCCAAGCCGGAAGAAATGGCCTGGTGGTTGCATAAATTTTTCCGTAAAGCCAAACCCGGTGAAGTCGAATATGTATTGCTAAACAGATTACAGCCAGCTTATTTTCTGCCCTGTGGCAATTTCATGTTGAATACCAATGGTTTAGAAGTTCTTGATAGAATTAAAAAGGCAGTATCCGCTTCGAGGGGCAATTATGGTGATCATTATTGTGAAATTCCGACAATTAAGCATCAGCAAGGTAATAATGAAGGATACCTGGTCGAATATTACGCCAAAGACGGTTCCATGTATTCAAAGATAGTTATTGATACTTATAACAATGAATTCAAAATCAGCGATATCCGATTGGGAGTTTATTCGAAAAAAACCGATATTGATGCTGTTATGAAAATACCGGCAAGTGAGTGCAAAGAAAACATAATCGCTAACTGGAAAAACTATTCGTTGAAAGAATATGATATAAGCGCTTCCTTTCCGTCTGAACCAGCAAAAAAATCATTTCCGGATAAACCGAATAAATTGGCTTTATTATTGCAATTTGATAAAATTGAATGGGCTATATCCGCTGAAAAATTATCCTCGGATGATATGGCTAAATTTAAAGATTATACAAAAAATCAAGCCTACTCCAAGCAATTAAGCGAATATACCCGCAAGAAATATGAAGCGACACCCGGTTCGGACAGATTCTGGCAAATTCGTGGCGCCCGAGGATATGAATCCAACTGGACAGTGAAAAAGGACGGTATTTATATGGATATGAAATACCGGTCCGTTATTTTTAAAGATGTATTTTATGAAATATGGGTTTTTGGAAAATGTGAACAAAAAGATTTAGCTCAATTTCTTGAGTCCGTTGCAATTGGCAGATAAAAGTACCCGTAGGTTTTCACACCGGAAAAGCCTGATGTTTTGAAACTTCAGGCTTTTTTTTACATCACGCCTACCCGGGTGCGCGCGATATGAAACTACATCAAATGCGCCATCGCGTGAATTTAATATTTTTTTGCCGGGAAGTTTTGTATCGAGAGTCTTTCATTTATCCCAATTTATAAAGATTTATTGAAAAATATATAAGAAAGCCCTATATTTATTAAATTTTTTACCGGGAGTAAATTTGAATGGGTACCGGGTTTACCGACAGTATTAAAATACTTGAAAAGAAGCTTAAGGATTTTAAAGGTAATTTTACGTTGAGTGATGCGGCGGCGGTTACCGGTCTTTCGATGGATGATGCGCGGACAGCGCTGGACGAAATGATGGGAAAATACGTCTGCCGGCTTAAGGTGACTGAAAACGGCGATCTGATTTATTCCTTCGGCAACACCCTTCAGCGGCGGGGCGCCAAGACGACGGCGGAAATTCTGGAGCAAATCGGCGATTGGCTGTGGAAAGCCTTTACTGTATTTTTTAAAGCCTGGATCGCGGTGACATTAGTCGTTTATTTTATCATCTTTCTGATTCTCCTGCTGGCGTTGATTGTGGCTGCATCCCGGGGCGACAGCAAAGGGCGTTCACCCGTCAAACTGGACGGCCTATTCCGGATGTTCTTTGCCATTTTCCAGTGGCGTACTGCGACCCAGACCATTACCTATAAGACTGACCGGCAGGGATACAATTACCGCCACTATGAACCGAATAAATCGGTACTCAACCAGCAGAAAAAAAATTTCATTGCCTCGGTTTACGATTTTGTGTTTGGGCCGGCGCGCGTGGAGCGTGATCCTTTGAACGATGAAAAAGAGGTAGCGGCTTATCTACGCCAGGAAAAAGGAATTCTGACACCCGCCGAACTGGTATTACTGGCCGGTTCCTCCTTTTCGAAAGCCGAAGAATTTTTTTCGGCCTGTCTGACGCGCTTCCAGGGCGACCCGGCCATAACCGACGAAGGCGTCGTGTACGGCAAGTTTGATCAGATTACACGGCGAATCAGCGATCTCGAAGGCGGTAAAATCGAGTACTACTGGGACGAATACGAACCGGACTATCCGGTCACGGGCAACACCGGCGGAAGGAATTTTCTGATTATTTTCATGAACCTCTTTAATCTGACTTTTGCCGCTCTGATACTGATCACGTATTATGAGAACCCTTCTGCATTTCGAGGTTTTCCTCTTTCCGAAAACGTCATTGCGGCATTTCTAGGCTGGGTACCGGCTCTTTTCTCATTTCTATTTTTTGCGGTGCCTCTCGCCCGACTGCCGAGGATATTCAAACTTCGCCGGCAGCGCCAGCAGGCCAACATACGGAAACGCATCATGCGATACCTTTTCCAGAAAGACGATTACGCCGCATCGTTGGAAGCGATCATGCAGAACGTCAATAAACCGTCCGGAGCGGGTTCCGAGAAACCACTGACCCGCGAACAGGTTGAAGAAACGCTTCGAAAGATGATGGCCGATTACGAAGGCGCCTTGACCCTGCAGGAAGACGGCAAAACTTTATATACTTTTGAACGTATAAGAAACGAGCGGCACATCAGCCGGGAAATAAAGAATGGCCGCGGCCAGCAAGACTCTATGGGTAAAGTACTCTATGATTCCGGACAGTAGAGGCCTAACCGATCTGAGGATATTGAACCATCATGAGGATTTATGATTAAAAAGAAAATCAGCGTAAAACCGGGAAGAAAAACCATTAAAAAAACAAAAAATAAAACGCGTCCGGCAGTGCAAACGACGCATCGGAAGGTCAAAGAAAAGACGCTATCCCTGACGGCTGCTGATATTGATAAAATTGCTCACAGTCTGGGTGTTGTTAAACACGAGTTTGGCAATCATTACCGCCTGTATCTGGAGAATCAGGCCGAGAACCGGAAACTGACTCTGGAAATATATCCGGATATTCCCATCGGCACGAAGCGCGGCACGCTGATAACCGTCTACACGCCCAATGCGCACCTGCAGCTGCAGTTCTGCAACGGCTATGTCATCAGCGACCTGCTTGGCGAAGTGACCTTTGTCGGTACGCATCAGGGTAAATTATCCGGACTGACGATTGAAAAGGGCGCCGCCTGCTCCCTTTACGCCAATGTAGACACAAAACTGCTCTCCGGGGATATCACGCAACTGGGGCCGGAAATCATGCTCTCCAGCATCGCGCTGAGCCTGACCGAACCGATAGTCATGGAATCCGAAAAAAACCAATGATCGCGCCGGCCTATTGTATTTGTGAATTTTGAAAGCCGCCCTTTGAACGGAACATCCTTCAAGAAATTATACATCGAGACGTACGGCTGCCAGATGAATGTTTACGATTCAGAACTGGTCGCTTCGATCATGCGGGACGAGGGTTATGAATTGACCGACGATCCGGCGCAGGCTGACGCTATTTTCATCAATACCTGTTCCGTACGGGAGAATGCCGAGCAGCGGGTCTGGGGACAACTTACGCAATATAAAAACCTCAAACAAAAAAAACCGGAACTCATCCTCGGCGTGCTGGGCTGCATGGCTAAACATCTCAAAGATGCAATCCACCATAAACGGCCGTATGTCAACGTGATTTTGGGACCGGATTCGTACCGAAAACTTCCGGAAATATTAAAAACAACCGAAGAACGGACGCACGCATCCACGGGGGTAATCTCAAGTATTCCGATGCGACGCCGGGAAGTCCTGCCGGACGATGACTACTGGATAGACACTCGTTTATCGCGCACGGAAACGTATGAAGGTATTCTACCGCAGCATATGAACCGGACAACGGCATGGATAGCTGTTATGCGCGGATGCGACAATTTCTGCACATTCTGCGTGGTGCCTTATACGCGTGGACGCGAGCGCAGCCGTCCGGTAGAACATATTCTGGAAGAATGCCAGGCTGATGTCCGCAAAGGATTTACCGAAATATTTTTGTTGGGTCAAAACGTCAATTCCTACCGTGATCAGGAACGCGATTTTGCCTATCTCATGGAGCGGATTGCCAATGTTGAAGGCATCCGGCGAATCCGCTTCATGTCGCCGCACCCGAAGGATTTTCCGATGCATCTACTGCGCGTTATCGCGGATCATCCTAATATATGCCGGCATATTCATCTGCCCGTACAGTCCGGTTCCGACCGGATACTGGGGCTCATGAACCGCACCTATTCGCGCAAAGAATTTCTTAGTCTGACGGATCATATTCGCGCCGTAATTCCGGATGTGGCGCTGACTACAGACGTCATTGCCGGCTTCCCCACCGAGACGCATAAGGACCACGAGGATACCATCGATCTATTCCGGCGTGTAGAGTTTGATGCGGCGTTCACATTTGCGTATTCGCCGAGGCCAGGCACCAAAGCCTTCGATATGCCCGATGACGTTCCGGCGGATATTAAACGTGAACGGTTATCCCAGATTATCGAATTGCAGAAAAGTGTAACCGCGCGGAAATTGCAGGCAGAAGTCGGACAAATCCATGAGGTGCTGATAGAGGACTTCAGCAAAAAATCAGACAACTATTTTGCAGGGCGTACCGGAAAGTCTCAGATCGTGATATTGCCTGCCGGAATGCATCAGATTGGGGATTATGTGAAAATTAGGGTCATCCGGGCTGATGGGCATACTCTCTTCGGACAACCGGTTTAAGGCCTCGCGAAAAACCGTTTTAAAAGGATCTGAAACCCATGCTGGATCAGGTTATCCGTAAAATTCAAGCGCTGGATGCTTTTAAAGCAGTCACGCACGGTATCCGGGGCCGGAAAAATCTTTCTCTGGAAGGTTTATGGGGTTCTTCCGAAAACATCATCACCGCCTCTCTGATTGAATATTGCCGTACGCTGGATCGACCGGTCTATATTATTGTCCCCGATGCCGATACGTTTCATCGTACGGCCGATGATCTTCTGGAATTGCAGGTATTTTTACATGATCCAGAAAAAAATCAGTCGTTATTGTTTTTCCCTGATGATGGTCATAAACCTTATGATGAGCGCGAATCGCCGGTTTCCGTGCGTTTCCAGCGGCAGGAGTGTCTTGAAAAGCTGATCCGGCCGGAGATCTTTCCCGCGCTGGTAACAGCCGGCGGACTTTTTAAGCGCCTGCCCAGCCCCGAATATATGCGGTCGTATGAAATCCGGTTTCAGGCCGGAGCTACCTATGATTTCAAAGACCTTGGCGACATACTGGGCATGATGGGTTATGAACGCCAGGACATTGTGGATCAGGCCGGCACATATGCCATTCGGGGCGGCATTATCGATGTATATCCTTACGGCCGGGAGCAGCCCTTGCGCATAGAATTCAACGGGAATGAAGTAGAAACCGTGCGCGAATTCGATCTTTTTACGCAACGGTCGCTGCGGACGATATCCGACGCATGCATTTATCCCGAAAACGCAACGGCGCAGGCTTCACCCGCTTCCGAAAACAGTCTGTTAACCGATTATTTCCATCCGGACGGGCTTTTGGTTTTTTATGAGCCGGACCTTGTAAATTCGCAAATGGATGCCATAGAATCCGAAATTCACGAGCGTTATCAATATCTGAGAAAAACCGATCATGCCATTCCGCTTCCTGAAATTATCTATGCGAAGAGAGAGGAAATAACAAACCGTCTGAACGGATTTCAGCAGGTCCATCTTTGCCGTCTCTCAGGAAGAATCTATGAGACGGTAGCGTTTGAAATGCAATCTGCTGATACGTTCGGAGGCCACCTGAAAATTTTAAGAGAAACCCTTGCGAAGAATACGGCAGCGGGCCTGTTTACCTATATTCTGTGCGATGACAAAACGCAGGCGCAGCGACTGGAAGAAATTCTCGAATACGATTCCAACGATACGGCTATGGCATTTTCGATAACCCACGGGGAACTGCAGGAAGGATTTTATGATATTGTAAACCGCCTGGCTATCTATACCGACCATCAGATTTTTGGTAGGATCAAACGTGTTCGCCCGGTACGGAAATTCCGGTCGGCGCAGGCGCTTCGGCATTTGCAGACCCTGAAACCCGGTGATTACGTGGTGCATATCGATCACGGCATTGCGCGGTTTGCAGGACTGGAGAAAGTTACTTCGGGCGATCACACGGAAGAATGTCTGAAACTGCTGTATCACGGCAACGACAAATTATACGTGCCTTTGGAACACTTTGCACGCGTTCAGAAATTTACAGGCGAAGAAGGCGTTGAACCCAGATTGAATAAACTCGGTTCGGCTGACTGGGAACGCCTCAAGACACGTACAAAAAAATCCATCAAAGATATTGCCGGCGATCTGATAAAATTGTACGCGGAGCGCAAAGCCGGTAAGGGTTTTGCGTTTTCGCCGGACGGCCTGATGCAGTATGAACTGGAAGCGGCCTTCGAGTTTGAGGATACGCCCGATCAGGCCAAGGTGACGGCGGAGATCAAGCAGGACATGGAATCCGGCGTGCCGATGGACCGGCTCGTATGCGGCGACGTTGGATACGGTAAAACTGAAGTGGCCCTTCGCGTGGCGTTCAAAGCCGTACAGGACAGCAAACAGGTTGCGATACTTGTGCCGACAACCATTCTCGCCGAACAGCATTACGAAACATTGATGCGCCGCATGAAAGAATTTCCCGTAAATATTGATGTGCTTTCGCGTTTTAAAACGCCCAAACAGCAGAAACAAATCCTTGAAAAGCTGGAGCGCGGCGAACTAGATATTGTAATAGGCACGCACCGATTGCTGTCCGCAGACGTGAAGTTCAAAGACCTGGGCCTTCTGATTGTCGATGAAGAACAGCGGTTTGGTGTAGCGCACAAGGAAAAACTCAAGAAAATAAAGGCTACCGTGGATACGCTCACGCTTACGGCGACTCCAATCCCGCGGACCCTGCATTTTTCACTGATGGGCGGACGGGATTTATCCCTGATTCAGACGCCGCCGCAAGACCGTTTACCCGTAAAAACCGAAATCACTCAGTTTGACGAGAAGCTCATCCATCAAGCTGTTATGAAGGAGATTCACCGCGGCGGACAGGTATATTATGTCCATAACCGCGTCCAGAGCATCGGGCAGGTCGCGGCGACCGTGCAGGCCGCCGTACCGGCTGCGCGCATTGCCATCGTACACGGCCAGATGACGCCGCATCGCGTGGAAGATGTTATTCACAAGTTTCTGAAAAAGGAGTATGATGTCCTGCTGGCCACAACCATCATCGAGAACGGCATCGATATTCCCAATGTCAACACCATTATAATTGATCATGCGCATCAATACGGGCTGGCGCAACTGTATCAGTTACGCGGCCGCGTCGGGCGTTCGAACGCGCAGGCGTATTGTTATCTGCTGACGCCGCCGCTGAGCCGCTTACCGCAGGAATCGTTACGGCGGCTCCAGGCCATTGAAGAATACACCGAACTGGGCTCGGGATTTCGTATCGCCATGCGCGATCTCGAAATCCGCGGCGCGGGTAATCTGCTGGGAGCTGAGCAAAGCGGTTTCATCAATGCCGTCGGTTTTGAACTATACTGCCGGATTGTAGACGAAGCCATCGGCGAGTTGAAATCCGAACAGGGTCTGTCCCTGACGCCGGATTCGGCGTTGACTTCACCCCCGCGTGAGATCAAGACCCGCGTGATTATCCATGCCGACACGTTCCTGCCCGATGATTATGTCAATGTGAGCGCCGAACGCATACGCATCTATAAGCAACTGTCTGATATCCGCAGCCACGAAGAACTGACGTCCCTTGAACAGGAATTACGCGATCGTTTTGGGCCGTTACCAACGGAAACGCAGAACCTGATTCGCTCAGTCGAAATAAAAATTTTAGCGGATGCATTCGGGGCGGAACGTATTGATATTGATGAAAATAAATATATATTAAGTTTTCATGCGGACGGCTCGGGCCGCCATAACGATACGTCCATTACGGATAAAATTGATTTATTATTATCCCGAGTACCGCAGGTTAAATTCAGGCAGAGCGCCAGCCGGTTAGACGCGGTCATTGGTTTATCCGGTAGGCAGTCGCGCGAGAATACCGGGGAGTCCGTATCGGCTTCAACAGAAACACTACACAGGGTCATCCGGGATTTAAAAAATCTTATTAATTAATATTTTTACCAGTCAGGAGAACAATAATGTCCGTTCAAAGAATATTCATTTTTATAATTATAATACTGATAGCCGGTTGCAGTTCTAAAAAACCTGTAACGGATTTTAGTGATGAATCCGTTATCGTTGCCGTCATCGGCGACGACACGTTGACCTTGGCGGATTTCAAAGAAACCTTTCAGACTGAAAAATTCCGCAAAGCGGATCCCACGAAGGCCAGCGAACGTAAACGGATACTGGATGAACTGGTGCGCCAGCGTTTAATTCAACGCGCTGCACGCGATGGCCGCATTTCTAATATTCCCGAGATCAAACGGGATGTATCCAATTTTACCGATGAAATACTTTACGGCCGCTTACTCATTGAAAAAGTTTATAGTCCGCTGGTTCCCGATTCGCTGATACGGGATTATTATTCCAAGATGTCTATGGATCTGAATCTGCAACATATTTTTATCTATCACGACGCGTATCCGACATTTAAGATTAAAGATTCCGAACGCCCAAAGCGGACACCGGCTGAGGCGCGGGAACTGGCCGATTCACTCTATAAAGTACTTCAGAAATCTCCTGAGCGTTTTGAGGAACTGGCTGAATTATTTTCTGATAATACGGCCACACGCAGTCGCGGCGGTAAAATCGGATATTCCAGTTATGCAAAAATTGATCCGGCATACCGGGATGTGCTCTATCAGGCGAAAGACAACGCAATTCTTGCGCCGCTTGAAAGCAGGGATGGTTATCATATCTTCCGTATCATAGAGCGCAAACCGGTAAAGAATCTGCCGCCCATAGCAATCCTCAGGCCGGTTATTATTAGCGACCTGATTCGTCAGTTAGCTGCCCATCGTGCCGATGAGATACAGCAACGTACGGACCTGCTTACTGACAGTCTGCTGAAATCCTACGAGTTTATTGTTCATGAAAATCGGTCGGCTTGGTTTCTGAAAAAATATAACGCAGCAAAGACTTCAAAGGACGTCGCTGGATTATTCACAGAGGATGAGCGGCAGGCTGTTCTGGCGTTTTTCAAGGGGGGGCAAATTACCGTTGATGAGATCGTTTATGCTATGCGCGTCAACAAGGAAAAAGTTAAACTCGATATGAATAAACTGAAAACCGGCCTGCGTAAGATTGCCGCTACGCGGGTTCTGGCCCTTGACGCCAGAAAGAACAATCTTGACTTAACCGATGAAGACCGACTCAAAGTGTATCGATTCCAAGACCGCCTTTGCGCCGATTGGTTAATTAATGAAAAAGTCACCGCTACCATTCAGCTAAATGATTCCTTACGCAGGAAGTTTTATGAGGATAATGCCGACCGGTATCGTACGCCGGATGAAGTGAATTTTTCGGAAATATTTGGCAAGGATCCGAATTTAATCAACCAGTATCATCAGCGGATTGTGAAAGAGAAGAATTTTGAAAAAATATTTAAAGAGGCGAAAAACGCCGAGGGTTTTCGCTGCGACCATACCGGTTGGGTTCCCGTAAAGCGCAATCAGGAGCTAACACTAAAAGCATGGGAACTCACAGAAGGTCAGGTCAGCGAGCCTTTTTCATGGACCGGTGGCGGTTACTCTATCATCAAACTGACTGGCAAAAAACCGGGCAGGCAAAAACGGTTTGAGGAAGTAAAAGATCAGGTCAGCAAGGATTTATATGAATATCAGTGGCACACAGCTTATAACGCATGGATAGCGGGGTTGTATCAACAATTTTCGGTGCAGACATTTGAGGACAATTTGAAGCCGGTGTATGAAATCGTGATTAAGTGATTCCGCCATATGTTTCGGTTTTTTTTTATAGCTGGCATATGGTATGTCCTTTTGTCTGTTGGGCCAGCCATGGGGCAGGAGGGAAATAACAGCGCAGAGGGCCATTGGTACCGGCCTGTAAACCATCTTTTTGAAAAGCAAGCTTATACCGATCTGATTGCATTCTATGAATCCCGGTTGCCGATTACAATACATTCGGACAGCGATTTTGCCGCGTTATGTAAGGTGGCAAAAGCCTATTATTACACAGGTCGAAATATCCAAGCAATGGATGTTTACGATACGCTTATCAAACACGAAACAAAGAATTTGTGTCTTTATCGGGAAATGCTGTATCATTATTCCTTGCTTCGGATTGACATAGCGGACTATGATAAAGCGGATACGATGCTGGCAAGGGCTTTTTCGATAAACCCGGGAACAGGCGTCGATAGCTTGTCCGGTTATATATATAACGCCCGGGCTATTTTACACATGCGCAACTCCCGATTCATGTTTGCTTTGTCTAATCTCGATACGGCCCTTTCGATGGCGCGGAGCAGGAAGGACCAGCCGCTGGAATCCTTTATATTGAGCAACTATGGTATTCTATATCGTGAAACGGGCAATTACTCGGCATCCCTACGGCATTATGAAGCCAGCGTGGAAATAGATCGAAAGCTTAAACGGCATCATGATCTTGCAACGGATTATGTCAATCTTGGCAATCTGTACAACGAATTGAACGACTTTCATAAAAGCCTTAAATATTATGAAAAAGCCCGGCGGCTCTTTGAAACTCTGGGTGATTCATCGGGTCTTGGTCTGATTTACGGCAACATGGGCATCACATTCAGGGATCTTGGCAAATATAAGAAAGCCGTGGAATTTCTCTCACGCGCTTTTGATTTGGCCAAAGAACAGCGTGACTCCATCGGAATGGCCGATTGGTTATATAATCTGGCGATGGTGTATCAGGAGCGGGAGCGTAAAAAGGCGGGCATATTTTTTTACGAAGCTTTATCATTGTCACGCCGCTTGAAACGAATCAATGAAGAAAGCGGCATTCTGACCGATTTCGGAGAATTTCTTCTGAAAACCGGTAATGACGATTCGGCCGTAACATGTTTTAAAGCGGCCTATGAGTTATTACGGACAAACGGACTGAATGATTATATATGGGAGCCTCTTTACCGGCTTGCCCTGTATTATAGGAAAACCGGAAATACCGCCAGAGCGGATTCGTTATTTTCTGAAGCCGTACACTCCTTGGACCGCCACCGAAGTAGTATTCGCGTTAGGCAGCTGACGACTCACTTTCTAGAATCCGAGCGATTAAAACTTTATCGTAATTATGCCGCTTTTCTTATCGAATGTAATAGAATCAGCGATGCTTTTCATATTATCGACCGCTCAAAAAACCGATATCTGACGGATAAACTGGCCGAACGGGATTCCGCTTTGGTAAACTCTTATTCTCTCTCCGATTCAACGGCTTTGCTTGAATATTGCCTGCTGAAAGATAGCTGGTATGTATTTGTCCGGACGCGTGATGATTTACAATGCTATTCCCTTTGCAATGATAAAGAACTCAAAAAAATTCTTTCAGAATATATTGTAATGACCAGTAATAAACACACACCCCTGAAACGAATCCGGCAGCTTGGCAATGAGTTATACCTAAAAATTATCCATCCGGTTACCCAAATGAACCAATACCGCCAATTGTTCATTGTCCCGGATGGCATATTGCATCATTTGCCTTTTGAGACGCTTTGGGACGGTAAACGCTATTTAATCGAAGATTATTCTGTTACGTATGCACCTTCTTATTATTTTTTAGGCATCCGCAGAAGAAATCCATTGGTAACGGGTTTACCAAGTCTGTTGATTGCCAAGCCGTATTACAACGGTAGGGTCAATATATATTCCGATGTTCCTTTTGAGGATTTACCGCATACACAACGGGAGCGCGACTCATTAATGCGTATCATTCCTGACGCTGTCACCATAAAGGCCGATGAGGCCACTGTCAAATCAGCCGCATGGGATAAAATATCTCTGGCCCATTTCGCGGTGCATGCTGTGCATCATGAACATCAATCAGAATGGTCGGCCCTCATTCTCAGCCCGGGATTTTCTGAGGATGGTTATCTCACGAGCGATGAAGTTGCCGGTTTGAATATTCAGACGGATCTCGTAACGCTGTCAGCCTGCGCGACCTCCAAAGGGCCGTTGCTGATGAGCGAAGGCATGCTGAGTCTGAACCGTGCATTTCTGGCCGCCGGCAGCCAGACGGTATTATCCACCTTGTGGAATGTTTATGATGAGTCGACCGCGGAATTTATGATTCAGTTTTACCGTTACCGATATAACACGGGCCTGCGTAAGAATGAGGCTCTGCAGGCGACCAAATGCTCGTTTATACGTTCCGATCATTATTTTCATCCGGCTTTCTGGGCGGGGTATGTCCTCTGGGGCCATCCGTAAAAAGTAGTTGAAAGAGACAGCAATTTATAATATCTTTTTTTATGTACCAACCCTGTACATTACAGCCAAAAAAGACCAACCACGAAAGGAACTTTCATGAAAGTTGACATGGTTATGCCCCAGATGGGTGAAAGCATCACCGAGGGAAAAATACTCAAATGGTATAAAAAAGTCGGAGATAAAATTCTCAAGGACGAGACCGTTCTGGAGATTAGTACCGATAAAGTGGACTCCGAAATCCCTTCGCCGGTCAGCGGGGTTGTGGTGGAACTGCTGGCATCGGAGGGACAGACGGTGGCTGTCGGCGCGCTGATAGCCCGTATTGATACGGATGCCGCGGCCGGAGCCGCCATAACGTCGATTCCTGAAATCCCACAGGTTGCTGAAACATCTGCCGGTACTGTAAAAGAGCCCGTTTCTGAAGCCCCAACATCTATTCAGAAAGAAAAGAAAATTTTAAGTGAACGCTTTTATTCCCCGCTGGTCAAAAACATTGCTAAAGTCGAAGGCATTACGCAGGCCGAACTGGATACCATTGAAGGTTCCGGGCTCGGTGGTCGCGTAACAAAAGAAGATGTCATGAATTACCTCGATAAACGATCCAAAGGGCTGGTAACGACCAAGGCACCAACGGCCATACCCAGTAAGACGGTAACGCCGGTTACGTATAGTTATAATACGGCCCGCTCCGAAGTCATTCCGATGTCCAATGTGCGCCAGTTGACGGCCGAGCATATGCGGCGCAGTCTGGACACCTCGGCGCACGTCTATTCACTGACGGAAATCAATATGCAGCGGATTGTTAACTTTAAGAAACTTCATGAAAAGGACTTCGAGCGGAAAGAAGGGTTCCGGCTAACGTTTACACCGTTCTTCATCGATGCCATGGTTAAAGCCGTCAAGGATTTTCCGATGATCAACGTATCCGTGGATGGTACCAACATCATCCGTAAACATTATATCAACTTCGGTATGGCGGTATCGATCGAGAACAACACGGCATTGATTGTGCCGGTAATCCGTGACGCCGACATGCTCAACCTGACCGGCCTTGCCCGCGCCGTACACGACCTTGCTGATCGTGCCCGGACCAAGAAGCTCAAACCCGAAGAAATCCAGGACGGCACCATTACGCTGACCAACATGGGCGGATTCGGATCGCTCATCGGATTTCCGATTATCAACCAGCCGCAGGTAGCTATTCTCGCCGTCGGCGCGATTACCAAACGGCCCATGGTGTCTGAAACGCCTGAAGGCGATGCGATTGTCATCCGGCCCATGATGTATGCCGCGCTTTCCTATGACCACCGCGTCGTGGACGGAGCGCTTGGCGCGTCGTATCTGGAGCGCGTGCGGTATTACCTCGAAAACTTTGATAGTAATACGCCACTGTAAACAAAGACAGCACGGTTTTGACCTCTAGAGCACGGCTTATTCTGTGCGGTAATTTTTTTTCCGGCATACGATTATGAATATAAAAGTCATCGGCTGTATCTTAATGTTTACCGGAGTCCATCTTACGGCCGCATGGTCACAGATAATTTATGAAAATGACTTCAGTCAGCCCAAGAACTTTAAGGCGTATACCAACGCCTATTATCAAGACGGCGCATATCATATTTATGCTAATCAAAATACTCTAATACCGGCCGATACGTTGTTCTTCACGGATTTTATTATGGAAATCCGGACTGAATTTATGGGCGGTTCCTCCGGTCATGGTTACGGGATGGTCTTCCGTTATAAAGATAACGGGCATCATTACTCATTCGGTATCTCCGCCAACGGATCTTATTATGTTGGCAAAGTCAAGAACGATAAATGGGTAGATATCCTACCATGGAAAGAGGATCATCGCATTAACTCCGCCGGAATTAATTATTTGCGTGTTCAGTGCAAGAATGATTCAATAATACTATTTGCAAATGGCAAGATGCTCGCGCGTATAAAAGACTCGGATTATAAGCAGGGTTCAATCGGCATGGTTACTTACGGCAGTTCTCATGTACATTTCGACGATCTGAAAGTGTTTAAGAACGAGTCTGCCGTTCCTGAACATTACACATACATTCCGGAAACTTTATATAAGGAATATGACCTGGTTCCAAGGAATAATTGTATCTTTTATGACGACTTCATGAAGAAGGTCAACCACTGGTCTGAAAGTCCTTTTGCATTCAGAGAAAATGGATATTTTATTATTGATGATTACCGGGCCCAGCAGATCCTTGAGCAGAAATCCCCTCAGAGAGATTATTATATTGAATTAATCGGTACGGTGGAGCGGTTTGGCGTTATGGACGGATGGGCGGGTATAGCGGTCAGGTCCCATCCCTATCAGAACTATTTCGGATTTGTTATTAACGCAAACAAAAGTGCCTCCATTATGCAATCAAAAACCGGATATTTATCTACGGTAACTAAAGGTTTTCTTACTGATTTCAGCGAGCGTGAACCATTCAAACTCGGCGGGGAATGCCGCGGGGATTCGCTGAAATTATATGTGGACGATAAACTGATTATTTCCGCTGGAGACCGAACGGGGCAGGGGAGTGATTTTGGACTCATAGCGTCAAGTAATACACGATTTATTATACACAGCATGCAGGTTATTCCATTAGCACCCGAGGAAGCCGCATCGGACGATGATGGATTCTGGGGTTCTGCCTGTTGGATTTCCTCCGCAGTCATTATCGGTTTTTTTGTGTTTCTTATAATTATCGGTCAGAGAAGCATTAACGCCGATAAACGTAAAAAAGCATCGGAAAATATGGTCCAATATATCACCAGCCACCACGGCGTGGTCCGATTAAAAACCGCCGCCCGCGATATGAATGTTTCCGAAGAAATCATGAAAACCGTTCTTGAAGAAGCGGCTTTAAAAATGAACGGCCAACCGGCTTATCTTCCCGACGGGGATATTAATTATGATTTTCCGGATTATATGCGTTCGGATGAAGATTACCGGGCGTTGCTTCGGGAACTGGCTAAAATGAGAAACCAGGGTTTTCTGGCAGAGGAAGCGGCCGAATATCTGGAGAAGAATGTAGATCAGACGGTGGCCATACTGAATGAACTGATACGTAAAGGCGGTGTGACGGCTAAAGAAAAAAGGAAGAAAACTTATTATTTCTTTGACGATATTTCCGGCCCTGATTGGACCGGGAAATCATAACCCAGGAGCGCTATGGGATTAATGAAATGGAACATAATTCTGCTCTTCTTTTTTTGTAACGCATGGGCGCATGCTCAGGTATTGATGGAGGAAAAGTTCAACAAAAAGGGTCGATTCACCGAGGGTGAAAAACATTACGTACAACAAGGTGTATATCATACGTATTCGGACAGTGAACAATACCGCTCAAAGGAAATATTTCTTTTCGATACGACGAGACAATATGAAAATTTTATAGCAGAATTAAAAACCGAATATATCGGCGGGAGCGATAACGGCATATACGGTTTAATATTAAGGGCCAAGGACCGTTCGGCTTATTACGCCGTAAGAATAACAGCCAATGGCCAGTATAACGTGTCGTACCAGTCGAAAGAAGGGTTGCATTATGTTGTGCCCTGGAAAAACGCAGAGAATAATCAGTTAATTCGAAAAGGCGTTAACTATCTTAAAGTATATTGTTATAACGATTCCATACATTTGTGGGTTAATGGTAAGTATCTCACTTCAGCCGTATGCGATTCATCGGCAAAGGGATGGATTGGCTTAACCGCAGGAGAAAACGTCCACGTCCATTTTGACGACTTGAGAATCTCAGCCATAAAACCCGGCGAAGGGCGCTATTACGCCCAGCCGGACGATACGGAAGGTGATTTTAAACCAGATACAACGGCCTTCTTTACGGATAATTTAACCGAAAAAAACAAAAAATGGACGGAGGATGCGGATGGGTTTTATGAATCCGGTTATTACACCATTCAGAGTCCTAAAAACTGGAAACAACTTACGATTGACAAATATGTCAAAGATTTTTCTTTCGAGATACGCTTTCGCATTCACAGCTGGCAATCAGGCGGCAGGTATTTACTGCGGTTCAGGTACACGTACAACGGCGCCATGCAGTATTATGATTTCGTTAATATCCGCGATTCATCGTATCAGGTTACCCGTTATGAAACCGCTCTGGGATTAGACACGCTGGCCGAGCGGTTGTTCATACCGAGCCAGAAAGCGCTTCCATTTACAAGCCTGCGTATTGATTGTAAAGACAGCGATATTAAGATTTCAATCAATGATTATGAACTTATATTGATATCCGACCAATCTGTAGAGCCGAAAACCGGCACATTAGAATGGTTCGCCACCGGTGTTCATATGGATCTGCTGAGTTACCGGATTATGCTGAATCGTTCCGAATCATTCGGTTTGTCCGCCAAACGACGCGACTGTGAACTGCTGAGGATTCCCGCCAAAACCATTGCGCGAAAGTCCGTTGCTACTGGCGACAAGCCGCCTGATGAACCCAGCGATTATTTAAGTTACGAGGAAGACGCCAGCGCGTCGGTTTTAATTACGATTCTGATAGGAGTGGTTTCCGCCGGTTTACTGATTTACGGAATCCGTGCTTTTTATCAGCACAGGAAACGGCGCGTTTTTATTTTCTATTGCGAAAAGTATTTTGAGCAGCATCTGGACCGCTATAACGGACGGATCAGCCGGAATAAACTGATGCTGATGTTCCATTTGCCTGAGCCGGAAATAAACCAAATGTTAGAGAAAATGAAGGTAAGGTACAACGGCTTTTCATTTGAATCTCCAGACGGAGATGTGATTTATGATTTCCCGGATTATTTCAAATCCGCTGTGTCCGACGGTGGCGCCGATTCGAACCAGAATTTGGAAACCCGTTTGAAAAAACTGCTCGTCAGTCTTCAGGGCCGTGTCTCGGTGCAGTTTGCCAGTAAGTATTTCGGCATAAACCCTGACCCGATCGGAAGGCTACTGGAACAAATGGTTATGCATCATCAGGCCGACAAAACAGATTCTGTTGTATATCCGGTTTACATTGTAAAACCGGAAGTCCTGGATACATGGAAAAAAGAACTGTCATCCTGATTAATAAATATTTTTTCTGAGAGGTTATTATGCCATTAAAAACATGGTTTTTCCTGATCCTGCTGAGCGGCGTTGTAAACGGCCAGGTGCTATATTATGAGGATTTTGAGAAAGTAAAAGAATTCAGCGTATCGGTGCAGGCCAATTATCAGAACAACGCCTATCACATTTTTGCCAAAGACGGACGCGTCAGTTATAATTCCAAACGGATCTTTGATAATTTTTCTCTTACGATTAAAACCGAATTCATTGACGGCAGTGAGAGTTCAGCATACGGCTTGATTTTCCGGGCAGCCGATTACGATAATTTTTATTCATTCGGTATATATGGTAATGGAAATTTTTTTATCGGCGGAGAGATGAAGAATAAATGGTTTGATCTGATTCCCGATCAACCCTCAGCGGAGATAAACCGCAAAGGCATCAACTATCTTGGGGTGGCCTGCTTTGGTCCCGAAATGACTTTCTACATTAATGGTAAAGAAGTGTATCGGCTGAAAGACAAAACCTACACAAAAGGCAGAGTCGGTGTGATTGCTTTCAAAGGCGCTCATATTCATTTCGATGACCTGTTTGTATATAAAAGTCCATCCGAAGCTGGTAATACCGGTAGTTTTGCCGAGGAACCATATATTCTGGAGGGCGATTATGAACCCGACGCCGATGCCCTTTTTATAGATAATTTTTCCGACAGAATCGGCGGTTTTTCCGAGAGCGACAATGCGCATTATGAAAAAGGGTACTATGTCATCTGGAACACCGCGGATGCCCATTATTCATGGCAGAATTTTTATCAGACAGATTATACCATCGAAGTTAATTACCGGGTCAGGCAATGGGAACCTAAGGGTTATGTTGGATTGACGGTCCGGCAAAACGGGATTACGGATTTTTACGGTTACGGTATTACCGCCGAAGGGTTGGCTTTTTTTGACAAACGGAAAAAAGATGTTACCCACCGCCTGTGGCAGGACACCGTTCAGGATTTCAGGAAGGATGAATTATTCCGCCTTAAGGTTGTCTGCAGCCGTGACGCATTTACTTTGTATGTTGATTCGCTGCAGTTGGGCGTTGTCCGTGATCCCCAACAGATTCTGGAATTCTTTAATTTCGGATTTTATGCCTCTAAAAACGTCGAACTGCAGGTGCATAGCGTTAAAGTCAGCCCGAATGCGAAGGACCTAACGGCGATGGTCAGCGCAATTTTTGAATCGCCTTGTTTCTGGGTCAGTATATTCATCATCCTGCCTGCCGTTGTAATCATATTGATGAAAATCCTCCGCGCGCTGAACGCCAGAAATAATCGACGGCAACAAATCTATAACGATCTAAAAAACCGTATCGGCCAGCAGCACGGAACCATCAGCAACCGGATGATTATGCAGACCTACCACGTTTCCGAAAGCGAGTCGAAAGAAATACTGACCAGACTTGGCACGGAATTAAACGGTATTCCTATGTACTCGGCTGACGGCGAGGTGCTTTATGATTTTCCTGATTATATGCGAAAAGGTTAGAAATCCAGTGCGGTCTGGCTGTTCGTCCGTGACGGTTTGATTTTAAGGCAGGTATAAGCCGAAGGGGTTACTTCCCGGCCGCGGGGCGTACGTTTCAGCAAGCCGCGCTGAATAAGGAACGGTTCGTATACTTCCTCAATGGTGCCGGCCTCTTCCCCGACGGAAATAGCGATCGTATCAATACCGACCGGGCCGCCGCCGAATTTGTCGATAATCGTGGTCAGTATACGCTTGTCCATGTCGTCCAATCCGTATTCATCCACCTCAAGCGCTTTCAGTGCAAAGTCGGCGATTGCCTGGTCAATCACGTTTTGTTTTTTAACCTGCGCGAAATCACGGGTGCGTTTCAGAAGACGGTTGGCGATGCGCGGCGTACCCCGGGAACGCTTGGCGATTTCCCGCGCGCCGGCCGGATCAATTTCCACGTTCAGAATTTTTGCTGAACGGGTCACGATTTTGGTGAGGTTGTCGTCGTCGTAATAATCCAGTCGGTTACTGATGCCGAAGCGCGACCGGAGCGGCGCCGTGATGAGTCCGGCGCGGGTAGTGGCGCCGACGAGTGTGAAATGCGGCAGCGTAAGCTGAATATTCCGCGCGCTGGGGCCTTTATCAATGACAATGTCCAGCCGGAAATCCTCCATCGCCGAGTACAGGTATTCTTCGACGACGGGATTGAGCCGGTGGATTTCATCGATGAACAGCACATCCCGGTCTTCCAGATTCGTCAGAATCCCCGCCAGATCGCCGGCTTTATCCAGTACGGGTCCCGACGTTACGCGGATCTGCACGCCGAGTTCGTGGGCAATGATGTGCGACAGCGTAGTCTTTCCCAATCCCGGCGGGCCGGACAGAAGTACATGATCCAGCGCTTCCCGGCGCAGTTTTGCGGCCTCAATAAAAACCATCAGGTTGCTGAGGATTTTCTCCTGGCCGACAAATTCCCCGAACCGGCCTGGCCGAAGGGACACTTCCAGTTCCAGATCATCATAGGTTTTGGGAGGGCGGTTGATCATAGTGGTCGTAAATTATCAAATACGCAAACCGGAATCAAGAGGAATATGATTCTCTGTGTTTTATCGACGGTGTAGCGTTAGTAGTCAAAGCCGAACCAGAACTGGAAAAAGATGCCTCTTGACCAGCGCCGTTTTTCAATGAGGGCGCCGTTTTCATCACGGCCTCCGAAACCTTCCGTAGAATAATCGCCGTAACGCGTAACGATAAAACGATCGCGGTTGCCGGGCAGTCTCCATTTACCGAACATTTTATAGTCGCGTAAGTCAAACATCTTGCCGAAGTCAAAACGTAATACGAGAAAGTTAAACATGTTCACCCGGAATCCTGTTCCGACGCTGCCGATGAGGCCATCGAATTTTTCATAGCCGAGTATCACCCGGCCGTCGTTAATCTGACTGCCCCAAACGCTTCCGATGTCGGTGAAGACCGCCCCGCGAATCTGATGCAGGCCGAATCCACCGAATGGGAATTTCATACTGACCGCGTCCAGCAGCGGATAGCGCAGTTCGTGATTAATCACAAAGAAACGCGTGCCCGGCAGGTTCCATCGCGGATACCCGCGCAGGTCCCAGCTTCCGCCAACGATAAAATTCTGCGGATTTTTGCCGTCATTCCACTGCACCATCGTGCGGAAAGCGTAAGCGGAGCGGTTTGTAATACGGAAATACTTACGGATGTCGAATATCGCCGTGTAATAATTCTGTTGGGAACGGTAGACGTCGCTGGTGTAACCAAGGCGGACGCTGTGCCGCTCCCCGTCGAGGGGACCGGAGGGACCCCAAAGGGAATTGTCGAAGGTATAACCGATAAAATCGCTCACCAGGACGCCGTCTACCGGTAGGATGGTGCCGAACACCTGTCCCCGCTGAAATCGGCTGATGTTGATGCTGGCGTCTAAACGTTGAAATTTTGTCAGTGGATAAAGGACCTGGAAAAATCCGCCGTAACGGTTCTCATCCACGATTTCCAGATCACCGCGGTCGCCGATTTCGATGAAATCGCCCCGGAACCGGTAAACGCCGTAGGCAAAACTGGTTCGCTGGCCGAGATTGACTTTGGTAATCACGAAGTTCCAGTTGGTTTTAATCTCGTCCATCGTGCGGCCGGTGTTGTAAACGACGAAATAGTACTGATCGTTGCCGAGCATGTCCGTCACGCCAATCTGAGCGCCGCCGCCGCTGCCGAATACGGGGTCATACTGGAACGCGCCCTGTACAAAATCCAATCCGTATTTTTTATGGTATTTCCGGATGTTCTTTTCGGTGATAGCAACCTGCGGCGTGGTCCAGAAACGGTTCATTTTACGATAGGGGACACGAACGGTATCGGCTTCGGCCAGAGGTTTGTCCAGAGGTTTCGTGAGTCGGCGGATGTTAAAACTGAATGACTCGAACGCGGTAAATATAATATCACCCGACGGCGTCCATACCGGATCAAAAGCCGCGGTCGTCAGCCGTGTCAGAGCGCGGGGCGATGGGGTAACCCCATTAGTGTCCGCGCGTTTCAGCCCCTTATGGCCTCCGATTGCGCGGTTGAACGGGACGGCCCAGATATTGGTCGGCGTGCCTTTCCGGTTACTGCTGAAGGCAATCCATTCACCCCGTTCCGACCATGACGGTGCTTCGTCACGATAAGGGCCCGTGGTCTGGTGTCGGATTGCGTTGCGCTCAAGGTCATAAAGATAAATATTGTAGAATCCAAAAGTCTCCTCGGCAGTACGGTCGGAACTGAAAGCAATAAAACGTCCGTCGGGACTCCAGGCCGGTTCCTTGTCGTCATAAAAATCATTCGTCAGTTTTTCGATGGCGCCGTCTGTGCTGTCGTCAGAAACCGTGATGATATAAAGATCCGAATTGCCCGCAAGATTCAGCCCCGAAATGGCTATTCGTTTGCCGTCGGGGGACCATGACGGTGAGGCCAGTCCGCTGAGGTCCTCGTAACGGTACCGGTGCAGGATTTGTTTTTTTTCCGTGTCGAATACATACAGCACGTCTTTTTCACCGCTCTTGGAAACAAACGCCAGCAAGCCGCCGGCAGTGATGTCGATTTTACTTTTAAAGAAATGGAAGGTCTCGAAATCCTGCGATCGTTCGCCTTTGATGACCACGTCCGCTTTTTTCTGGCCCAGTATTTGGCGGTAAATATTGGTGTAGCCGTCCCGGTTAGCCACAAAATAAATCTCTTCAATGTGTTCATGTTTTCTGAATGCCGGCTTGGAGTTGAATCCTTCCTTGGTAATTTCTTCCGAAACCGCTGCGGGCACGTCGTTGGCGGCTAAAGTGGGGAAGTATTTTTTCTTCAGCCAGTAATGCCAGTCGGCGGACAACTGTTCATAATTCTTGCCGATGGTCATCTGCACGACTTTCTCAAAGCGCTCGGCTTTCCAGATGTTTTCCATCAACAACAGGATGGTGTGCGGCCCGTAAGTTTCCGTGATGTAATTGAGTACGTTTTCGCCGAGTTTGTACATGTAATACGTACCCTCGACCTTGTAAAAATCCTGAACGGGCAGAATCGTATTGTTAATCACGGCGTCGCGCAGGACCATTTCGGCCTGAAAATCCGGCTCGCCGGACCACAGTTCGGCCAGCCCTTCCGTGAACCACAGCGGCGGGCCCGGGTGGGTCATTTTCCGGTGATCGGACAGGGTGCGGTTCACTTTGGAATCGGCGAACACATGAACCAGTTCGTGCCTCAGGACCCGGCGGAAATGGGATGTAGAGCCGTCGCTGGGTAACACGACGCGGCCTTTAAAGAATTCAAAAAAACCGCCTACGCCTTCGGGCAGTTCATAAGGGGTAACATTGGTCTGCTGGAAATGCAGGTGCGAACTGTAAAGGATCATCGGAATTTTTTTAATCAGGCTGTGGTTAAACCGGTTTTGCAGTTCCAGGTATTGCTCCTCCGCCATGCCCGCGCTGCGCTCCGCCAGTTCGCGCATTTCAGGATAATAATATATCTCGAAATGTTCAGATTCCAGGATATTCCAGTCAAAACGGGTGTAATTAACCTTGTTGGTGCCGAAATAATTGAAATAATACTGAGACCATGCGACGCCGGGAAAAATATAAAGTAGTAATATAAACTTGCTTGCCTGAAAAATCCTTTTTATAATAAAGGATGGGAATATGATGCCGGTGATTTTCATTAAGAAAAAATATAATATATTTAGCGTCTAATCAACTATTTTGTGATAAAAGTACATGAAGGCAGGTTAAAATTATGAAACAGCTATGGACCCTATTATTGATTTTGGCGAGTGCATCCGGAATGGTATTTGGGGGCAGTTCATCTTTTGAAACATATTTTACCGACGGCGTTCTCCGTTATGATTATTATCATGGTATTTCGGATAAGGAAGACATGATTATTCCGGATGCCGTGATTTTTGAAAGCTATTACGCCGGAAGCAAAACGCGAATGATTAACGACATGAATCTGGGCCACTATCGTTATCAGGTCTTCGATTCCCTGAGCCGGCAGTTAATTTTTTCCGAATCTTTCAGCAATATGTTTCAGGAATGGCAAAGCACGGATGAAGCCAAAACCGGCGTAAAAAAAGTGTTTCATGAATCGGTGCGTTTCCCTTTTCCGAAGCAGACTGTATTGTTAGTGATTGAAGCCCGCACGAAGAAGGGCGACTTTGCGGCTCTTCATCGGGTTTATATTAATCCGCGCTCGCACCGTATCATCCGCGAGGTACCGCGGCAGGACGTCCGGACAGGCGATCTTCTCATCAGCGGCGAACCGGATAAATGCATTGACATCGTGTTTGTCGCCGAGGGCTATACGGCGGAGCAGCAGGACAAATTTATCGCCGATGCCCGGAAGCTCATAACCCTGTTTCAGACTTCGAAACCGTTTGGAGCATATATGATGAAATTTAATTTTCGTTATGCCGCGGTGATTTCTCAAGAATCCGGCACCGATGAACCGGACAAAGGAATGTTCCGGCGGACGGCGCTGAATACGCATTTTAACACGTTTGAGATTGCGCGCTATCTGACGGCCACCGATAACAAAGCCATGCGGGACGCCGCAGGCGCGGTCTATTACGACCATCCTGTAATCGTGGCCAATTCCTCGCGCTACGGCGGAGCGGGTTTTTACAACAGCTATTCGATTTTTAGCGCGGACATGGATTACCTGAAGCACGTATTCGTTCACGAATTTGGTCATCAGTTTGGCGCGCTGGCCGACGAATACGAAGGCGGCTTCACGGAGGATTATTACGATTTATCCGTCGAACCCTGGGAGCCCAACATTACCACGGCCAAAGAAAGAAAAAAAATCAAATGGGGAGAATATATCCTCGCCGAAACGCCGGTGCCCACGCCGAATGACGAGAAATTTATCAACACGGTCGGATTATTTGAAGGCGGAGGATATATGTCTAAAGGAATTTACCGTTCCGGGCTTCATTGTATGATGCGGAGTTTTAAGGTGGACACGTTTTGCGTGGCCTGCAATGAGCATCTAAAAAAAGTAATCCGTTTTTATACGGAGTAAATTCCCGATATTAAATAAAAATCGGCTGAAAAGGATGACCGGCTTGTTAATATCGGTTAATGACCGTTGTCAGAAAATTGTTTCATGATTTCCAGGACTTCGGGCATCGCGGCTTTGAAGGCCGCGACGATTTTGGGGTCCAATGTCGTACCGCTCAGTCTGTCAATTTCCTCCATGGCCTGCGCGACCGACCAGGCGGGCTTGTAAATGCGTTCGGTGGTCAACGCGTCAAAGATGTCGCAGAGGGAACAAATGCGCGCGATGAGGGGAATTTCGTCGCCCTTGAGACCGCGCGGATAACCGGAGCCGTCGTATTTTTCATGATGAGTTAATGCAATCTGGGCGGCCATCTGCAGCAGCTTGGATTCGCTGCTCTGGAGGATTTCAAATCCCATGATGGTGTGTTCTTTCATGATCTCGTATTCCTCGCCGTCCAGTTTGTCCTGCTTAAGCAGCACCTGGTCGGGCGTGCCTACCTTACCGATGTCGTGCATAGGCGCCGCGTTAAGAATCAGTTCCTGCTCCGCCTCGGAAAGGCCGAGTTGCTTGGCGATGGCCTTACTGAAAAGCGCCACGCGCACGATATGCGAGCCGGTTTCGGGACTGCGGTATTCGGCGGCTTTGGTCAGATGCAGGATGATTTCCCGTTCCCGTGCCAGAATCTCCGCCGTCGCCTTGCGGACCTCGCTCGCCAACCATTCGGCGCGGTTGGCCAATTCTTTCTGCCATTTGCGCAGTTCCAGCATGTTCTTGGCGCGCGCCAGAAATTCGGTGGTGTCAACCGGTTTATTCAGGAAATCATTCGCGCCGGCTTCCAACGCCTTATAACGAATATCTTTCTCGTTGACCGCGGTGATCATGACGACCGGTATCTCTTTTTTCCCTTCCATTTCCCGGAATGCCTGAATCCATTCGATGCCGTCCGGTTTGGGCATCATATAATCGACCAGCACAAGGTCCGGTTCGTTCGTGCGCGCCCATTCCAGCGCTTCAGCGGATACCGTAAAACACTGCGGCTCGTGATGCAACGCGCGCACCACAAGGTTTTTCAGCAGCGCCACATTCATTTCATTATCGTCGATGATCAGTATTTTCATGAAGCCGGCATGTTGGTTATCGGTTTTTTAAAACACGCTCAAGCTAATAAAAAAACGTCTTATTCTCAAATAAAATATATAAAAAAACCCGTGAACAGGGTCGCTCGCGGGTTTTTATTATTGGAATCCTGCCGGCTCCTGTTTTCCGCTTTGCAACACCCTAAAAATGTTTATTTATGATGGAAAGTAGTTCTTTCTGTTCTTTATCCATGTTTAACATTATACGTTTAGACTGTTTTGAATCTGGAAGGATCACATCTAAACAA
>Ga0067045_1027745_pt1 | contig 63922 bp, 69 predicted proteins | sample TerdegcTABiofilm_FD_59184 | JGI IMG/M metagenome (GOLD analysis project Ga0067045, IMG submission 59184) | Combined Assembly of (Gp0054472, Gp0054536) Wastewater bioreactor microbial communities from Singapore -Terephthalate degrading...
GGCCCTGATCCACTTATAGCCCTGATGGCGGAGATTTTCTAAAAGACCGCGAAAATCACCAGCGCGGCTACGAACTAACGGGGAGAGAACCAAAAAACGATAGACGGAAAGACCTTTGGCTTTAATTTGGGCTTCTTCGAGAATTTGATCGACAATTTGCTTGCTGGTTTGGGGAATGACTTCCCGGCCGCATTGGGGACAATGGGGATGGCCAATACGGGCAAAAAGGAGGCGGAGATAGTCATAGATTTCGGTAACTGTGCCAACGGTGGAGCGAGGGTTATGAGAAATAGCTTTTTGATTAATGGCAATGGCAGGCGATAGACCTTCGATTAAATCGACTTCGGGGTGTTTAAGATTGCCTAAAAATTGGCGGGCATAAGAAGAAAGCGATTCAACATAACGCCTTTGGCCTTCGGCAAAAAGAGTATCGAAAGCCATAGAAGACTTACCGGAACCAGAAACACCGGTAAAAACGACTAATTTATTTTTGGGAAACTCAAAGGAAATATTTTTGAGATTATTTTCCCGAGCGCCTTTAATAACAATCTTATCTAACATAAGATTGAATTTTAATTTTTAATCAAATTCAAAATAATAAATTATTAAATTTTTTCGATTTCTCTGATCTTGTCCCGGAGTTTGATGGCTTCTTCGAAGTTGAGGTCGGCGGCAAGGGCACGCATCTGGCGGCGAAGATCAGCCAAATGCTTTTTTCGTTGAGGAGGAGTAAGAGAAAGAGGGTCAATTTGGTCGAGCTGTTTATTTATTTTTTTGGTTTCGATTTGATGAATAATTTTGGGACGGATAGGCTTAACAACGCTTTGGGGGATAATGTGGTGCTGCTGATTATATTTTAATTGGATCTGGCGGCGGCGGTTAACTTCCTTAATAGCTTTGGCCATGGCCGGTGAAAGAGTGTCGGAATAGAGAATCACCTCTCCGGAAAGGTGGCGAGAGGCCCGACCCATGATTTGGATAAGCGAGGATTGGGAGCGTAAAAAACCTTGACTGCCAGCATCAAGAATAGCTACCAGACTAACTTCAGGAAGGTCAAGACCTTCGCGGAGAAGATTAATACCAACGAGGACATCAAAATCGCCAGAACGAAGTTTGTCAAGAATATTTGATCGTTCCAGGGTCTCGATGTCGGAGTGAAGATAGGCGACTTTAAAAGGAACGGTGGTGTTTCGAGGATCAGAAAGATAATAAGAGAGATCTTCGGCCATACGTTTGGTCAGGGTAATGACTAAAGTACGCTGTTTTAGAGCAATCCGTTTTTTAATTTCGGAAATAAGGTCGGGGATTTGATTTAGGCTAGGACGAAGAGAAATAGGAGGGTCGACTAACCCAGTGGGGCGGATGATTTGTTCGACAACATGGTGTTGGCTATCAGCGATTTCCCAATCATCGGGTGTAGCCGAAAGATAGATGATTTTCCCGAGCCGATTATAAAATTCATGAAATTTCAGCGGGCGGTTGTCTAGAGCGGAGGGAAGGCGAAAACCAAAATCAATCAGGGTTTGTTTTCGGGCCAGATCACCTCGGTACATGCCACGGATTTGGGGCACGGTAACGTGAGATTCGTCAATAACGGTTAAAAAGTTTTTCCCCCAAAGATGGGTAAAATAGTCGACTAAAGTATAGGGTGGGTCGCCAGTCCGGCGCTGGGTCTCAAAATAAATAGAATAATTTTCGATACCGTTGACGTATCCAGTTTCCTGAATCATTTCCAGGTCATATTCGACCCGCTGTTTTAAGCGGTGAGCCTCGAGGATTTTGTTTTGGGATCGGAAAAGACTGATTTGTTTTTGGCAATCAGCACGGATTCTTTTAAAAATAGAAGCGAGGTCGGCAGAAGAACCACCAACAAACTGCTTGGCGGGATAGAGCCGGAAATTCTCCAAATTGAATTCGCGACCAGAAAAAGGGTGCCTTTGGGTAATGCTGGCTAATTTATCGGCGGAATCAAAATTAAGAACGATGATCCAATCTTGGTAGGAAGGCCAGATTTCGACGATTTCTCCCCTAACCCGAAAAGAAGCGCGCTTAAATTCCAATTCGGATCGAGAATAATAAAGATTAACCAGATTTTCAAAAAGAGAACGGCGGGGCCAAATCTGGCCAACAGATAAGTCAAGAGTGCGACCGCTAAATTCGACAGGGTTACCGATGTTGTAGATACAGCTGACAGAGGCAACAACAATATTGTCTGGGCCAGAGAAAAGGTTGGAGGTGGCTTCAAGTCGAAGTTTGTCTATAAGATCGTTAATTTCCACCTCTTTGGCAATGTAGGTGTCAGAGGCAGGAATATAGGCTTCGGGTTGGTAGAAGTCATAATAGGAAACAAAATAGGAAACTTTATTGCGAGGAAATAATTCTTTAAATTCTTGATAAAGCTGACCAGCTAAAGTTTTGTTGTGAGAAATAATTAGGGTGGGCAACTGGGTTTGTTGAATAAGGTTAGCAATAGTAAAAGTTTTTCCGGAACCAGTAACTCCCAAAAGCACCTGGTGATTAATTCCCTGACGGAAATTATCGACTAATTTGGCGATAGCCTGGGGCTGATCGCCCGAGGGAGAATAAGAGGAGACAAGCTCAAAGGGCATAAATTATATTTTAACAAAATATTCGGGTAATGTTCGGGGGAGTACAATAGCCTTATGCCGAATTTAGAACAACGCATGAGACGACAAACAGAAATAGGTTGGCTGCCAAGATGGTTATATAGATTAGAATGGGGGCCGGGGTCAAACGAGAGACTGGCTAAGTTGCGAACGACCCTAAAGGACGAACCGCAAACCGCTTTGGTGGTTTATTTTAATCATTTTGCTTTTGATGACCCCTTATGGATGGCGCATTTGATTAATCGGGTTGACCCTAAACAGAAGAGACTGATAGCAGCACCGGCGTCTTTTTCTCATATCGATCCAACTAGAGATGGAAGCAAAATTTTTAGAAGAATTCACCAAGAAGCAAAACGGTGCGGAATAGAAACGATACCCGTAATTCAAACGTATCAAGTGAATAACCCCCAATATGGATATACAGAGGAACAGGCGTATGCAAGTTATAGACAATTATTTAAGCGTTTAAGGGAACTTAAAACATCTGGTATACCGCTTGCGGTGATTGTTTCACCGGAAGGGCATCGAAGCGAAACAGGGGTGATAGGCGAGGCAGAAAAAGGGATAGTTCATATGTTAAAGCAACTGACCCCAGCTATATGTTTACCGGTAGGGATAGTGGTTAAAGATGATCGCCCCCAAAGAGACAAGTTAAACGTGGGTAAACGGGTAGGGCTTTATATTGGCGAGAGTATTAGTTGCAAGCGAAGGCAAGACGTGCCAACAGTTGATTTCTTGATGCAAAGATTAGCCGAGTTGCTACCGAAGGAAAGGCGAGGCAGGTGGAACATAGAGGATTTATAGGATAGTATTAAGGTGATGCTGGTAAAGGTGCAGAGCGTGGCAAATTTGGGTTTAAAGGCGGTAGAGATTGATGTGGAGGTTAATGTGGCCGATAAGGGATTTCCGGGCTTTGGAATTGTGGGACTGGCCAGCAAAGCGGTGGAGGAGGCAAAAGAAAGAGTGAAGACGGCAATAATTAATTCGGATATCGAGTTTCCGACCGCCAAGATTACAATCAACCTAGCACCGGCGGATATCCCTAAAGAAGGGGCTTGCTATGATTTGCCAATGGCGGTGGGGATCTTGGGTGCCATGGGCGAACTGGCGATTCCCAAAGAGAAAGCTTATTTTTTTGGAGAATTGTCGCTGGACGGGAGCTTAAGGCACAGCCGAGGAGTATTTTTGTTGGCAATCTTGGCCAAGGAAGAAGGAGTGAAAAGTATTTTTGTTCCAAGATTGGCGGCTAACGAAGCCAGTGTTATTGAGGGTATTAAGGTATATCCGGTAGACAGCCTCAAATCATTAATTAAACATTTAAGGGGAGAAAGGGCGATTGAGGCTTTAAAAAATGTTAACCGAAGCGAAATATTGTCGGATATTAGACCGGAGTTTGATTTTGCGGAAATCTTGGGACAGGAACAAGCTAAACGAGCTTTGGAAATAGCGGCTGGAGGGGGACACAATATCTTTATGATGGGACCGCCTGGAGCTGGAAAAACGATGTTGTCAAGGGCAGTACCAGGAATATTGCCAGACCTGACCGAAAAAGAGAGTTTAGAGGTAACTAAGATTTACTCGATCACGGGGAATATTCCGCCGGGCGGATCGCTAGTGCGTTTAAGACCGTTTAGAGCGCCCCACCATACGACTTCACAAGTAGGCTTGATCGGTGGCGGTTCCAATCCCCGACCGGGAGAAATATCTCTAGCCCATCGGGGAGTGTTGTTTTTGGATGAGTTTCCGGAATTTGGCCGAAGCAGTCTGGAGGCTTTAAGACAACCTTTGGAAGATGGCCGGGTGACGATTTCTCGAGCGGTGGGGTCGATAAGTTTCCCGGCGCAGTTTATGTTGGTGGCGGCGGCGAATCCCTGTCCGTGTGGCTATTTGGGTGACCCAAAGAAAGAATGTAAATGCAACATTCACCAAATTATGAATTACCAGAAAAAATTATCCGGGCCAATTATGGACCGAATTGACCTTCATTTAAATGTTCCGGCCGTAGACGTGAATAAGCTGATGGTGGGCGGTAAAGATGAAAACCAAGGGGAGAAATCGGCGGCAATCAAGGAGAGGGTGGCTAAGGCGAGAAAAACACAAGCGAAAAGATTTGAGCGGCTGAAAGGGGTTCACACTAACGCGGATATGAAAAATTCCCATCTTAAGGAGTATGCTTTTTTAACTGACGGAGCTAACTTGTTACTAAAACAGGCGGTAAACAAATATGCCTTGTCGGCAAGAACTTATTTTAGACTGATTAAGGTGTCAAGAACTATCGCCGATTTGGGAGACGAGAAAGAGATTAGGGACGTCCATGTGGCCGAAGCGTTACAGTATAGAATCAGAACCGGAGAATGATCAAGCAACAAAACTATACTAAGGGGAGAGCGGGAGAAAACGAGGCAAAAAGATTTTTGGAAGAAAAAGGGCTTAAATGGATTGAGAGTAATTTTAAAAGCAAGATTGGAGAAATAGATTTAGTAATGGCGGATAAGCTAACTTTGGTGTTTGTGGAAGTAAAGATGAAGGTAGGCGACAAATACGGCAATCCAGAGGAAATGATTAGCAAGGGGAAACTATGGCAGGTAAGACGGGCGGCAGAAAGTTACTTGATAATGAGGCCGGAGCTGGCAAATAAGTATCAAAAATATCGGATTGATGCCGTTTGTTTGGTGACAAATCAAAATAAGGCGGTGGAAAGAATCAATCATTATGAAAATTTATATTAGCAATCGGTAAGCCGTAATCAAAGATGATGAATTGGAGAAAGTGGAAAATTGAGGAAATAAAAAGGGATGATAGCGGTTTTCCCAAGAGCTTAAGAAAAATTAACAACTGCCCAAAAAAATTGTATTTTCGGGGAAATTGGGATAAGGGGCTAGTGGAAAAGAGTTTGGCGATAGTTGGCAGCAGAAGAATGACGAAATACGGCCGGGAGGTAGTGGCTAAATTTATGCCGGATTTAGTGGCAAATAAGGTCACGATAGTCTCTGGATTTATGTTTGGAATCGATTCGGAAGCCCATCGGCAGTGCTTGGAGCTAGGCGGGAAGACAATAGCGGTTTTGGGTGGCGGACTAGACGTGTTGTTTCCCCGGGAAAATGAGGAACTGTATTCAAAAATTTTGGAAAGCGGCGGACTAGTAATCTCGGAATATGAAAATGATTTTAAGCCAACCTTGTGGAGTTTTCCTCAAAGAAACAGAATTGTGGCCGGACTAGCAACTCGAGGAGTGTTAGTGGTGGAGGCAGGAATGAAATCCGGCAGTCTAATTACGGCCAAATTAGCCAGACAAGAAAGAAAAGATATCTGGGCGGTACCCGGACCGATAATCTTAGGCAACAGCGAGGGAACTAACTGGCTGATTAAAAATGGGTGGGCAAAATTAACGACAAGTGCTGGAGAAATTATCGGCAGGAGAGAATTGGCGGTACAAGAAAATTTGTTTGAGAAAACAGAGGACAAAACGGAAAGAGAGATTATAAAAATTCTGCAAAGAGAAGCGATGACGATTGACGAATTGGCAAAAAATTTAGATTTAACGATTGGCGAAATATCGGTAAAATTATCATTGATGGCGATGAAAAATATGGTCGAGGAAGAAGCCGGAAAATACTACGTATTATTATAAGTAAGGAGTCCAGTCAGAAATAGGAGCGGCATTGCCAGAGACAAAATTGATGGCAAAAAGGAAGACAGCAGGAAGGAGAAGAAAAAAAATCAGCTTAACGGCCTTGAGATTAAAAAATTTGGCGAAGGCCAAAAAAACAAATGGATAAACAGGAGAAATATAGCGACTAATATCGCGATGGGCGACAAAGACAGCGGCCAGAGTAAAAATTAAAGGATAAAGGGTGATAAGGTCAAGCCGATATTTTTGATATAAAGTATAGACGGCAAAAAAGGCAATAAAGTAAATATAGATAACATCTTCCAGCCAAATGGTGTGGATCCAAGATTTGGTACTGATAAAAACTAGATAAGGGAGGGCATTAAGATGAAAGTTATCGCCGCTGTGAAAATAAGCCCAAAGGTCTCGGGTTTGAAACCGGTAATAAAAAAAGACGGCAACGACGGTGAAAGGGATAAGAAGATAAATAAAATATTTTCGAACAACGCCGGAAAAATTTTTGGTTTGACACCACTCTAAAAGAGCCAAAAGCAAATAAGTAAAGCCAAGAATAATACCGGGACTTTTAAAGGCCTGGGCCAACGAGGCAAAAAGAGCGGAAGGAAAATATTGTTGTTTCTTAAAATAGAAAAGAGAGGCCAAGGTGAGGGCTAAAAACCAGGTTTCGGGGGCACCAATTTGGCGCAAGACAAAAAAGCGGGCGGGGAGAAAAAGGAAAAGTAGGGTGAGCCAAAAAGAAGGCTCTGAATCGAGGTATAGCCGGAGAAAATGATAAAGAACCCAGGTGAGGAGTAAGGACCCAGAAAGCGTGGCCAAAAGCATTGCTTTAGGGCCGATGGTAAAGAGATTAAAAAATTTAATTAAGGCAGGATAGCCGGGAAAATGGGCGGGGTAATATTCCAATGGTTGAGGTAAAGAAAAAGTGGGGCCGATACAGTTTTTGTCGTAACCGCATTTGGCAATAACCATATAATTAGGACCGTCATAGTTGGCATAGAGGGTTTCAAGGGTGGTGTTAGGAAAGCCGATCAGAGAAGGAAGTTTGAAGTAAAAAACCAGCCAAAAAAGAAGAGAAGAGAAAAAGGTTAAAACTAAAAGAATAAGAGACCTTTTCATCGGCGGAAAAGATTGAAAATCCAGCCAAAAAGGCCGGTCTGGCGAAGTTCGAGATTGAGAGTGTTTTGGAGGCTGGTTTGTTGCTCTTCGAGAGTTTGAATAAGGTTTTGGAGACGAGTTTGCTCGGAATTGTTTTGGGTTTGGGTGAGAAGCTGACGCAGTTCTCTAATCCTAGTTTGGTTCTGTTCGAGAAGCTGACTGATTTCCTGATAGAGTTTACGGTCATAGCCAAAAAGCCTTTTGATTAAGCTGTTTTGAGAAATTTTTTGAAATTTTTCTTCCAGCTGGGTTTGAACCTGGTTTTGGGCGCGGGCAATTTCCCGAACCTGGGAACCAATGCCGCCGGTATAGCCGCTTTGAAGAATTTGCTCGACGGTTTGAGCCACCTGGCTAAAATGCTCCCGGGCGTTGTTGCTACGATTGGCGCCTCCCCTACCCTGGGCAGAATTAGTACTGTCGTTAAGTTCGGCAGATTGGATTTGAAGCCGATATTGACCATTAGTCTGACCGGAGTTATCTTTATCATTTTTGGCTGAAGCAGGAATAATAAGAAATAGACAGAAAAGAAAGAAAGAGATTAGTTTCATATACTTTATGATAGCAAATCCAAAAAAGAGAGTGGTGTTTTTTGGTAAAATAGACTACTTTGGCGCTATCGTCTAGCGGCTTAGGACAGCAGGTTCTCATCCTGCTAACCCGGGTTCGATTCCCGGTAGCGTCACCAGATTTCTTGATATAATCGGCAATGTCGAGAAATCCATGTAAAGAAAGGGGGTGTAGCGCCTGTTGTCGGGATATGCGGTTTAGTGGAATGACTATTCCCCAAGCAATCGCTTTAATCGGGAACGCAAACTATTGCCCAGTTAATAGAAGAGTGGATATCGATGGTTCTTCCAGAAATAAAATAGTAGTGTTTTCTAACCATAATCCAAGGCCCGGAAAACAAGGCCCGGATGTGTTGCAGCAGTATAAAAAGGGAATCGGACTAAACAGGAGGGTAGACGTGGTAATCAACGGCCCTTGTCCCCAACTAACGAAAGACGGAGATTGTCGAATATATGAACATCCGGATAGGCCTAAGGCTTGCAAGGATCTGATTATTGACGGCAGAGAATGTCGAGAAGAGAGGAGAATAAAACCTTAGAAATAAAGAAATTTTAGGCTTTTGGCAGGGAGACGGAGAAGAGAGAGGCGGGGGCGATTGGCGATAATTCTTTTGGCCCAAGCGGGACCGAGGCCGGGAATTTTTAAAATGGCCCAATAATCGGCGGCGCGAAGATTAACGGGGAAAAATTCAGGATGGCGTTGGGCCCAAATGGTTTTGGGGTCAAGGGAACCAGGAAGCAGGCCGTTTGGTTCGAAATAAAAATCTCTGGGAGAAAATTTATAAAAACGCATAAGAAAATCAGCCTGATAAAGGCGGTTTTGGCGAACCAATGGGGCGGCGGGTTTGCCGGCGAGAGGAGTTTGGGGAACAGGGCGGAAAGAGGAATAAAAGACCCGACTGAAATTAAAATTCCGGTAAAGAAGGTTGGTGGTACGGATAATGTCAACATCCGATTCCTCCCCTGCTCCAACAACAAATTGGGTGGTTAAACTGGGATGTTTAAGGCCGTAAAATTTTTGACGGTTAATTTGAGCTTTGATTTTGAAAAGAGTATTGAAAAAGCCGTTTTTGAGGTCTTTATCGGGAGAAAGGGCGGCGAGATCAGTTTCGGTGGGAGATTCGATATTTAAGGAAATACGGTTGGCTAATTTAAATGATTCGCGGATACAGGAGTCGGAAGCACCGGGCATAATTTTGAGATGAATATAGCCGTGGTAATGATATTTTTGGCGAAGAATAGTCAGAGTGTCGAGCATGGCAGTCATGGTGGTGTCGGGATGGTTGACAATGCCAGAAGAGAGAAAGAGGCCATCAACCAGGCGGCGGCGATAGGCCAGATCAAAAGCATTAGCCATTTCATCAGGGGTGCTGGTAGCCCGAAGACAGGAGCGGTCACGACGGAAAGCACAATAGCGGCAATTATTTTGGCAGTAATTGGTTTGAAGAACTTTAAAAAGACGACAGGTGTGACTGCCGAATTTGGCATGATAAACTCCGGGAATGTTGGTGGTTTGGCCAAAATCCTTGGGACCACAGGTGTCGTATTGAGCGCCGGGGCCGAGGATGGAAATTTTCTCGTAGAGGGTTATGGTGACATCATACCCGAAGAAAAGACGAAGTGTCAAGAGTTAGGACTTGTTACCAAAGGAGGGATCAGAGACGACGAAGGGAATATCTTCCCAATCGCGGACCTTACGGATTTTGAGATTCTTTCGCCAGACTGCCCTAAGTAGAGAAACGTCGACGCCGATTTTTTGGGAAAAGCCTAAAAGGGCGACCAAATCTTTGGGAAAACATTTGCCGCCAAAACCCCGAAGGGTAGTAATATCGAGATGGGAACCGCCGATGCGATGGTCAGCAGCGACCATGCGTTTAACTTCTTCATAGCTGATACCGATTTTTTGGCAAATATCATATATCTCGTTGGCGAAAATTACCTTGGTAGCCAGAAAAGCATTGGCCATATATTTAACCATCTCGGCGGTGGTGGGATCGGTTTGAAAAATGGGAGTATCCGGGGTAATCCCTTGATAGATAGCCGAAACTTTTCGGAAGACCAAGTCGCTACCGGCACCAATGATAATGCGGTCGGTTTTAATAAAATCCTGAAGAAAAGAGCGTTCGGTGAGAAATTCGGGATTGAAACAAAAAAGAGTTTTAGGATAGGTTTTGGCGTAATTTTGAGTGGTTCCGGGGATAACCGTGGATTTGATAATAATGATTTTATCGCTTTTATCGGTTAGGCGGGTAATTTCTTTTAATGACTGATCGATGATAGAGAGATCAATCTCCTGTTTATCTTTTTTAAAAGGAGTGGGAAGACAGATAAAAATATAATCGGAATTGGAAACAACGGAATCAAGGGGTTCTGAAGGCTTGAACTTGTCGTAGATGTGGATTTCCTGGCGGGAAAAACCATAGGCAACAGCTTGGCCAACGATACCATAACCAATAATGCCAATCCTGTAATTAAGACCGGAGAGCGGATTAATATTAGTAACGGTGGGGATTAAATTCCTAGCCGTTCCCTTGACGGTACTGGTAAGGAAACCTTTCTTTTGGAGAGAGAAGAGCAACTGGTGTATAGTAGCCGTGGATTTATTGAATTGTTTGGCCAATTCTTTTAGGGAGGGCGAATAGCTTTTTTGATAATAATAATTTTTGATATATTCCAGAAGCTCCTTTTGTTTTGGAGTAAGACCTTGCATTATCATATTAGAAATTTATTAGGTTTTTGTTAGGTTGTCAATAAGATTTGATAATATAATTTAGAAATGAACAAAGAAAAGCCGAAAAGCTTAGAGAAGTTTTGTCAAATGTGTGTTGACAACCTAAGACGACAATCTGGTTGGGTGGTTGAATCCGGATCCTCGTATCATAGAATTGTTGAAGCATTAATATCCTGGTTTGGCAAGACTCCAGAAGAAGCGATTCAATTAGCTCAAGAAATGGAAAGGAAAGCTAAATTTAGGAGAGGAAAAAGCGATTAGGGAGATGATGGGGGTTCTTCTCCGCAGAGAAGCCCGTAAACCTGAATGACCGCAGCGTCAACAGTTTTTGCAAAATCTTTTTTTTGGGAAAGATTCATCTTGTGGTAGCTAAGACCTAATTCATTCTCACCCCGATATGCTCTGGCGAGGCCCTCCCCAATATTTTCTAGTCTATCTGCAAGTGTTTCATTGATACATAAAATAGACAGGAGAGATATGGTACTGATTGCCGAAGTTATGCCGTTGCCGGATAACTTATTTACAGATTTTATATAGGCATAAGCAGATTCTCCGAAATCTGGATGCTGCTTAATCCTGTTAAGCCACTTATCTCTATTACAATGAAGTTTAAAACCATCATTAATAATGACTCTGCCGTTAAGGTAAAAATCCAAATTAGGAAGGAGTCTGGTTTTGATATTGATTACCGCGTCTGGCGTGAAATTTTTTAATAACGATTCCGTAGAAACGGGAGGAAGTTGTCTGATTTCAGGATATTCTACTGTAAACGGATGTTTTATCTTCGGGCAAGCTTGAAGCCGTTGAAAAAAAGTTACTTGTTCTTGTCTAATACGAACATAATCCGGCTGAGTGACGTCCGGTCTTTCGGCGACAGAATCGAGTGGCATTGGTTATGAGTGGATTAGAGTAATAATTTCGTCGCGTTTGGATTCCATAATTTCTTTGGTTTTGGCTTCGAGATTGAGACGAAGCAGAGGTTCGGTACCGCTTTTGCGGACATTAAACCAAAAGTCGGGGTATTCGACAGTTAGGCCATCCATTTCGTTAATCTGACCACCGGAATACCTTTGCTTAATCTGGTTGATTTTGGCGTCTTTGTCTTCAACTTCGAAATTGATTTCGCCGCTTTGAAAATAGATATCATAAGGGGCAATTAATCGAGATACCGGTTGGTTTTGTTGGGAAATGTATTCGAGAAATTTCCAGATAAGAACCACGGGGGACTCAAAACTGCCGTAGGAGAACTTAAAAAAATAATGGCCGGAAGATTCGCCGCCGTAGGGAGCATTTTCAGCAATCATTTGCTGTTTGATAAAAGTATGACCAACCCGGGTAACGCTGGGTTTGCCGCCGGCGGATTCGATCATATCTTTGGTAATCCGGCCGGGACGAATGTCGTAGCAAATAGTAGCGCCGGGATAATCTTTTAGAACCAGTTGGGCAATAATGCCACGCAAAATATGTTGGGGAATAGTCTGGCCCAGCTCGTTGACGAAAACTACCCGGTCACCGTCACCGTCGGTCATAATTCCCAAATCGGCTTTTTCTTCAAGAACAGCTTTTTTTAACTGGACAAGATTATCTTCCTGAAGAGTGTCGGCTAAATGAGTAGGGAAAGTACCGTCAAGTTCAAAATTTAATTTAATTAATTGGCAGGAGGTTTTGGAAAAAATAGCCGAAGCGTCAAGAGCCCCCATGGCGTTGCCGGCATCAAAAACAATTTTAAGCGGTTTGATAGAGGGAAAATTGATTGGCCATTGCCGGCTTTGGTCTTCGATTAAATCCGTTAAGACGTCACTCTTGTCTGATGACTGACCGGGAGTTGGGGGGTTGGGAAATTGGCCGGAGATGACTAATTGTTTAAGCTGTTCGAGGCCTTCTTTGGCGACCGGAACGGCTTTGGCCAAAACCGGTTTGAAGCCGTTATACTCTTTGGGGTTGTGGGAGGCGGTGATTTGAATACCGGCATGATAGCCGTATTTGGCGACAGCAAAATAAAGAGTGGGGGTAGAAACTAAATTCAAATCGATAACATTGGCACCCTGATCCAACAATCCTTTTTTGAGACTGATGGATAATTCGGGAGAAGACAGTCTCATGTCTTGACCGATGGCAATGGCGGGAGCGGGCTGGTTGAGCCAGACAACAAAGGCCCGGCCAAAACGATAGGCAAAATCCGGAGTAATCTGATCCGGGTAAATGCCGCGGAGATCATATGATTTGAAGACAGAGGGATCGATAGGGTTAGTCATATTGTTTAATGATAGCATTTTTGATTTGGTGATATAATTTGATATGGAGACGTTACATGACGAGAGACCGTCTGGCAGCACAGTGAAGGTAGTTTATAACCCACAAACCTTTTGTCCGGATACCACAGTACGACCTCCAATGCGGGTAGCGGCGGGACCGATGGTGTCATAGTGGCTCAAAAATGCATATTCGGTGGGGTGGTGATTGCTTGCAGAGAAGGAATTGAATGTTCTGGCTGCGGGAGACGCCCAAGAGGATTTCGTTTTGAGGTAAAATAGCGGCTATGGATTTGATAAGTTATGCTGATTTTGAAAAGGTGGAGTTTAGAGTGGGAGAGATTGTGGAGGCGACTAGAGTTGAGGGGTCAGATAAACTAGTGAGACTGAGGGTTAATTTAGGAGAAGAAATAGGGATAAAAACGGCGTTTTCGGGAATATATAAGTGGTATAAACCGGAAGAATTGTTGGGGAGAAAAACGGTGTTTGTGGTGAATATTGAGCCAAAAAAAATGATGGGTGAATTGTCGGAAGTAATGATTTTTGCGACTGATGATGAAGAAAACGGGGTAAGTTTGTTAAACTTGGACAAGAATGTTAAAAATGGGAACAGGGTGTTTTAATGAAAACAAAAATAGTTGAAGAAATTGAAAAAAGCTTGGTTAAGGCAGGGGTTGAGCCGGAGTTAATTAATTTGACTCATCCGGCAGATAGCCGGTTTGGGGACTATGCCAGCGGAGCGGCGATGATGATGGCAAAAAAGGCAGGAAAGGACCCGGTAAGGGTGGCTGAAGAAATTAAAGTGGAGCTGGATAATATTGTTGATAAGACTAGTCTAGTTGACAAAATTGAGGTGGCGGGAGGAGGATTTGTTAATTTTTACTTAAAAAAAGAGCGGTTGATAAGGGAGGCAGAGGGGATTAATTATGAGATCGAGTTTAAAAATAAGCTGACGGAATACTTGAAGGGGAAGACGGTGGTAATTGATTATTCGGCGCCGAATATTGCTAAACCTTTTGGCATCGGCCATTTACGATCAACCAATATCGGCCAAGCAATTTACAACCTCTATAGAATATTGGGGGCAAAATGTATCGGCGATAATCACTTGGGCGACTGGGGAACACAGTTTGGGAAGTTGATTGCGGCGATAAAAAAAGACAAGATTCAAGATTTAGAAAATTTAACAATTAACGATCTGGAAAGGCTGTATGTGAAATTTCATGCCGAAGCGGAAAAGGATAGAGGTTTAATTGAGGAAGGAAGAGAGTGGTTTGAAAAACTGGAAAAGGGCAATAAGGAAGCCAGGCGAATTTGGCAAAAATGCGTAGAGATATCAACAAGAGAATTTGACAGAGTCTATCAAGTTTTGGATGTCCATATTGATGTAGCTTTGGGCGAGTCATTTTATGAAAAAATGCTGCCGGAGGTGGTTGATGAAGTAAAAAGGAAGGGGATGGCTAAAGAAAGCCAAGGGGCACTAATAGTTGAATTTAAAGATATGCCGCCGGCGATGGTATTAAAGTCAAATGGAACAACAACGTACCTAACCAGAGATTTGGCAACAATTAAATACCGGGTGAAAGAATGGAAGCCGGATTTGATGATATACGAAGTCGGGACAGACCAGTCTTTACATTTTAGGCAATTGTTTACTATGGCGGAAATGTTGGGCTGGATAAAAAAGGATCAATTGGTCCACGTGGCCCATGGATTGATCAGGTGGAAAAAAGGTAAATTTTCGACCAGAAAAGGCGATACGATTCATTTGGAAGAAGTGATAGAGAAGGCTAGGGAAGAGGCAAAAAGAGTGGCAGATAAATGCGAGGTGGGTAAAGATTTATCGGCCAGCGAAAGGGAAGAAATGATTGAAAAGGTGGCGATTGGGGCAATAAAATTCAGTGATTTAATGGCTGATCCGAAAAAAGATGTGATTTTTGATTGGGAGAGAATAATGAGCTTAGAGGGAAATTCTGGGCCTTATCTCCTATATACTTACGCCCGGGGCAAAAGTGTGCTGGCCAAAACCGGGATTAGGGAACAGAAAAATATCGGCGAGCCACCAGAACAAATTAACAAGGAAGAGATGGCCTTAGTGCGGGAACTGGCGAAAATGGAGGAAAAAATTTTGGAGGCGGCAGAAAGGTTTTCGCCGGCAGTATTGGCAGAATATTTATTAGCGGTGGCGAGAAGGTATAACGAATTTTATGCTAAACACCGGATAATAGACCAAAAAGAAGAGGTTTGGAGAATATTTTTGACCAAGGCAACGACCTCGGCGCTGAATCTGGGACTAGAGTTGCTAGGAATAAAAACAGTAGAAAAGATGTAGTTTAGACAAAAATTTGCTGATAGATTTGTTGATAATGTTCGACGGGGATAAACTTGATATCTTTTTTAACTTCCTCAGGAACTTCAACAAGGGATTTTTTGTTATCTTTAGGGATAAAAACAGTGCTCAAACCAGCTCGGCGAGCGGCAATAGATTTCTCTTTCAGACCGCCAATTTCTAAGACATTACCTCGGAGAGTGATTTCTCCGGTCATACCAATGTGGCGGGGAACGGGGTGGTTAGTGAGGGCGGAGATCAGAGCGGTGGTAATAGCCGAGCCGGCAGAAGGACCGTCTTTGGGAGTAGCGCCTTCGGGAACATGGATATGGATATCGATTTTGTGGAAATCCTGTTTAATGCGGTAACGCTTGGCTTGACTCCGAACGAAAGATAGGGCTGCTTGGCAGGATTCTTTCATGACTGAGCCAAGTTTGCCGGTCAAAATAAGATGGCCCTTGCCGGGCATAATGTTGACCTCGATAAAAAGAATGTCGCCGCCGACAGCAGTCCAGGCCAGACCAGTGGAGACGCCGACCTCGTCTTTTTTGCCTTTAAGAGGCGAAGAAAATTTTTCTGGACCGAGAAGTTTGCGAATTAAAGCAGGGCTATTAAGGTCGACTTTTTTGGTTTGACCTTTAACGATTCTTTTGGCTACCTTCCTAAAAAGACTGGCAATAACTCTTTCCAACTGGCGGACTCCAGCTTCGCGGGTATATTTTTCGATGAGGAATTTAATGGTGGCCTCTTCTAGGTTGACAATATTGGCTGGTTTAAGACCGTTGGCGAGAAGCTCTTTTCGGACCAAATATTTTTTGGCGATATTAAACTTTTCTTCGATGGTATAGCCGGAAAAATTAATAATTTCCAAACGGTCACGCAGGGCCGGAGGAATAGTGGCTAAGTTATTTCCGGTAAGAATGAAAAAGACTTTGGAAAGATCAAGAGGAAAATCAAGGTAATGATCGTTAAACTCGCGGTTTTGCTCGGGGTCTAGAGTTTCCAAAAGAGCGGCGGAAGGATCACCGCGAAAATCAGAACCGATTTTATCAACTTCGTCGAGCATGACGACTGGATTCATACTTTTGGCTTCTTTTAGGCATTTAACAATACGCCCCGGCATAGAACCGACATAAGTACGCCGATGACCGCGAATTTCGGCTTCGTCGCGGATACCGCCAAGGGAGGCGCGGACGAATTTACGACCCATGGCTCTGGCAATAGATTTACCAATAGAGGTCTTGCCCACCCCAGGAGGACCAATGAAACAGAGAATGTTGGCAGTACCGGTATAATCAGTGTTTTTTTGGGGTTTTTTATGCAAACCGTTTTTGAGTTTCAGGACAGCCAGATATTCCAAGATTCTTTCTTTAACGTCTTTCAGGCCATAATGGTCTTGGTTAAGAATAGATTCGGCCTGATTCAAGCTAATTTTGGAAGAATCGTATTTGCCCCAAGGCAATTCGAGAACGGTATCGAGATAAGTTCTGATATAACTAGCTTCGGGAGCCATTGATCCCATCTCTGATAGACGATGATATTCTTTAAGTATCTTAGCCTTAATGTCCTTTGGCATGGCAGATTTACGGATTTTAGATTCGAGATCACCATATTCGTTGGATTCGTGTTGACCTAGTTTTTCCAGTTCTTTTTCGATCTGGCGTTTGCGTTCCTCCAGAACACTCCGTTTCATGTGGGTATTAAATTTTTCCTCGGTTTTCTTTTCGATAGATATCTCTAGTTCGGCGACCTTCATTTCTTGGATTAAAAATTCGGTAGCAAGTTTTAGCCGCTGGCTGACAGAAAGGGTTTCCAACATCATTTGTTTTTCGGAAATCTTGGCGTTAACCGAAAAACAGGTTTGGTCAGCAAGGTCGCTAGCCGGAACACCACTATTAAGCTGCATCATGGCGGGCAGGTCAAATTGCCGGCCCATAGCAAAAGCTTTCTTAAGCTGGCTCATAAGAGCGTCGGCATTTTGCTGAATTTCGGAAGCTGATTCGGCGATAGTTGGCAAGTCGACAAATTCGACCTGGTTAAATTCCTCAAGGCGAGAAATATTGATAATGTTTACCCGGGAAATACCCTTGATAATGGCGTGAAGACTGGAATCGGTTTGAAGAATGTGCTCAATCTTAGCGAGAACGCCAACAGTATAGAGGTCTTTTAATTCTGGTTTTTCGGTATCAAACTTCTTCTGGGTAGTAACAACAACTAACCGGTTGGTCTGGTCAAAAGCATAGAGCAAGGCGTTAATCGATTCTTTCCTGCCAACGTAAAGAGAAGTCTCTACCGAAGGAAAAAAAACAATGTTCCGCAATGGAATTAAGGGTAAAATTTTCCTAGTAGGCAGAGTGGAGGGCAGAGAATTTTCGGTCATAATTAGCAGTCTAACACTTAATTTGCTAAGTGTCAAAGGGAAGATGGGGATACGATACAATAAACGTATGAAATTTGGTCGAGTGGTTTTGTTTGGCAGACCGAATACGGGAAAATCCACCTTGCTTAACGCCATAATGCAACAAAAGGTGGCCGTAACCTCACCGATGCCCCAAACTACCAGAAAAAGTATCAGGGTGCTTTTTGGCGACGAAAGAGGCAAAATAATTTTTTCTGATACACCGGGAATAATTGGCAAAGTAGAAGACTTGGTGGGGAGAAGCATCAATGCCAAAGCGCCAAAGGAAATTAGCAATGCCGAAGTGGTGGTGATGCTGGTAGACATCTCCCGGCCAAAAAGCGATGAAGATAATAAAGCTATAGGTTGGGTAAGAAAATCAGGTGCTAAAAAAATACTGGTTTATAACAAAATGGATAAGGTCAAGGACGGAAAGGATTTCCTCCCCCAATACAATTATTTGGAAGAAGAGTTTGACAAGGTAATTTCGATAAGCGCCCTTAAAGAGAAAAATATTAAGGGACTGGTGAACTTGATTTTTGAATTATTACCAGAGAAGACGGATGAAGTCGTTAAAGAAGAAATCAGAGAAATAGAGGCGGAAAAGAAACCCTTGATGGGGTCGAACGCCAAGGACTTTGTGGCGGAATTAATCAGAGAAAAGGCTTACCTGTTTTTACGCCGAGAAGTCCCCTATTCGATAAATGTAGAAGTAGAAAGCATTGAAGACAAAGGTAAGATTATTATGGTCAGAGCGGTTATTTTTACGACTGCCGACAGATACAAAAAAATAATCATCGGAAAAAGGGGAAGTAAAATTAAAGAGATCGGATATAATGCCAGAAAAGAATTAGAATTAATGTCGGAGAGAAAAATATATTTAGAACTGGAGGTCAGGGTTGACAAACACTGGCCGGAAAGGTATTTAATATAAAAAATGTTAAGACTAGAAGGAATAAGCAAAAATTTTGGAGAAATTAGGGCAGTAGACAAGGTTAGTCTGGCAATTGATAAAAATTCAGTAGTGGGTCTTTTGGGCCCAAATGGAGCGGGCAAAACCACCTTGATGAGGATAATCGTGGGTTTTTTGACAGCAGACGAGGGAAGGATTTTCTGGGACGGAAAGGAGGTCAATCCTAAAGATGAAAGATATAAGATAAAAATTGGTTATTTGCCAGAAAATAATCCGCTATATTTAAACATGACACCGCGGGAATATCTGGAACTAATCGCCAGCTTGAGAGGAATAGCAAAAGACAAAATAAGAGCAGAAATCGAGAAAGTAGCCAAAGAATGTGGGATTGAAAAAGTTTTGGGGCAAGAAAATGAGACCTTGTCGAAGGGATATAGGCAGAGAGTGGGGCTGGCGGCAACTCTGGTCGGGGAGCCGAAGCTGTTGATTTTGGATGAACCAACCGCAGGTCTGGACCCCAATCAGATCATTGAAATTAGAGAGTTAATTAAAAGACTGGCAAGAAATAAAATGATATTGTTGTCGACTCATATATTGCCTGAGGCTAAGGCGGTTTGTGAAAAGTTATTAATCATCCATCGGGGTAAAATAGTTTTGGATCAAGAGACTAAAAAGGTTAAAAATTTGGAAAAGAAATTCGTAGAATTAACAGCGTAAATTAGTTATAAAGTTAAAAGTTTATAAAGTTCATAAAGTTAAATGAGAGATATTTTAACAATAGCCAAGAAGGAGTGGCGGTCGTATTTCACAAGTCCGGTAGGATATGTATTTGCGGGTTTGTTAATGCTGGTGGTGAACTGGATGTATTTTGGTGACTTGTTTATATTAGGGCAGGCAAGCTTAGGTCCTTATTGGGCGGTGCTGGGGTTTCTGTTTTCAATTTTTGTACCGGCAATATCGATGAATCTGATTGCCGAGGAAAAGAAAAATAGTACTTGGGAGTTATTATTGTCATTACCGATTAACGAGGTAGAACTGGCAGTGGGAAAATTTTTGGGTTGTGGATTGTATTTGTTGTTTGTAATTGCCTTGTCGATACCATCCACGGTAACGCTTTATTTGTTGGGCAAACCAGAACTAGGTCTAATTGCCGGGGGATATTTGGGGATAATCTTGCTGGGCCTGGCTTATTTGGCCCTAGGAATGTTTATGTCGAGCTTGAGTAGGCAGGCGATAGTGGGATTTTTGGGATCAACGGTGATATTGATAGTCAATAATTTATTGGGACAAGAGCTGTTTCTGGCACGAATACCGACAGCGATGAGGGAGGTGGTGGGAGGATTGAGCTTATCCTTAAGATCATCAAATTTTTATGCCGGACTGGTGGGAATAAATGATTTGGTTTTCTTTGTATCGTGGATATTCATTTTTATCACCCTGACAGTAATGTCGTTAAAGATGAGGGATAAATGAGAGTTAAAAAGTTTATAAAGTTATAAAGTTTGTAGGGTTTATAAGGTGAAGAAACTTAAAACATATATTACCGGAATAAATTTGATAACAGCCGCGGTGATAATCAATTTTATTTTGGCTTTTTACCCAACGCTACAGGTGGATCTAACTAAAGACAAAATACACTCGATTTCGCCGGCGAGCCAGAAAATTATCAAAGGCTTGGATGACTTGGTGCGTATTAAAGTCTATATGACCAAAGACCTGCCACCGGAAATAAAGCCTATCGCAACGGATTTAAAAACAATCTTGGAAGGATTAGCAAGAATTAATCGAAGCAAACTACAAATAGATTATTATGATCCAAACAAAGACGAATCGGCAAAAAATGAAGCCGAAAGGTTGGGAATAAGGCCATTACAATTTTCCTCGCTTAAGGCGGATAAGTTTGAAGTCCAAAATGGTTATTTTGGTTTGGCCTTAATTTATGGGGACAAACAGGAAGTGTTGCCAGTGGCGGGAGACGTGGGTAATTTGGAATATTTAGTGGTGTCGGGAATAAAAAGATTGATCAGCAAAAAAATTCCGGTGGTAGCCGTGGCAGAGGAACAAGTAAGCCCGGGAAATTCAAACATTCAAACCTTAAGGAAGTACTTAGCGAGCGATTACCAAGTAGAAGAGGCAGTTTTGGACGGAGAGACAAAATTACCTGAGGCAGAAACCTTGTTGGTAGTGGGCCGAAGTAAAAAAATCGACGAAAAAGGGATTAATAAGATAAAAGAGTGGCTAAAGGCAAAAAAGGGATTGATTGCTTTGATCGATAAAATAGAAGTAGAGTCTTCTCTGATAGCCAGACCAAACGAAAATACTAATTTAGAGGAGTTATTTGCTGAATACGGAATAGAAATAGAACCAAGGCTGGTGGTGGACCAAAGCGCGGCGTTTGCGACTTTTCAGAGTCAGAGCGGTAGTTTTTTGGTTCAATATCCTTACTGGCCGCAAATCAGGCCAGAAAATATCAACAGCAGTTTGCCGGTAATGTCGAGAATAAGCACGGCGATGTTGCCTTGGGTGTCGCCGCTAAAGTTAAGCGGAGAGGCAGTTTCACTGTTTACTTCGAGCGAATTTAATATCTTAGATGATAAGGCGACTGATTTATCGCCAACGACAAGGCGGACGATAGATAAGTCAAGCGACAAGCAAGTGCTGGGGGCGATGAATACCACGAGCGCTAAGTTGGCGGTGGTCGGCGACGCCGATTTTACTAAAGATCAATTTATAGGCAACAATCAACAAAATCTGGCGCTAGTTTTGAGCTTGGTGGATTACTTTAGTCAGGATGACAGCTTGTTGTCAATTCGAAGCAAAGATTTGCGAAACCGACCGATAATACCCTTAAATGAAACATTAAAAAATTTGGTAAAGGCGAGTAATTTAGCAGCACCAATAGTCGTTTTGTTGATAACGGTGTTAATAAGCAATAACTGGAGGAAAAGAAAAAATAAAGAGTGGTATGAGAAAAAAAATTGAGAAATTTTTGAGACAAAACCCAGTGACCTTGAGCGGCTTATTAGCAGTTGTCGTGGCAGCTGTCTGGCTGTGGCAGACAATAGAAAAAGGGGCTAATAAACAAGCAGGAACGTTATTCTTTGGCCCATTTGAAAGTTTTTGTGTCAACCAGCTTTGTGTGGCCCAAGAAGAAGGTATGTGGATGGTCAATGACAGCAAAACCAAAGCACCGGCGAACACAGAAGCAGCAGAGACAATGGTGAAGCAGGTGAAAGAGGTTAAATTGGCGGAAAAGGTCTCGGAAAATAGCAACAAGTTTGATAGTTTGGGGCTAGGCGGGAAGGAGAAAGTAATAATCAGCGCCGGAGAGAAAAAATTAGAGATAGGAAATATAAGCTCTGACTACTCGGGCACTTATGTAAGAGAGGATGATGGCAAAGTGGTGTACAAAATAGCGGTGATATGGGACAAAGGAGCGATGACAACATGGGATTACTGGGAAAAGAAAACTTTAAGCAACTTGCCGCGGTATCAGATTCAGAAAGTAAGCATCACTAAGGGCGATAGAAAAATAGAATTAAGCCCCAAAGACGGTAAATGGGAAAACGAAAAATGGATTGATAAAGTAGCATTTTTAAATTCGATGAAGTATTTGGACAATTTTAAGGCTGATCTCTATAATAAGGTCGAAATAGAAGTGGAAACAGAAAAGGAAAAAAATAAAATAATCTTGGGCAAAACCCAAACCGATAAAAAGAATTTGGTTTATTGGGCCAGCAACGAGGGGAAATATTTTTTTGAAATTAGCCAGAATGATTTTGAATTATTGACAGGGATAATAAATTAAATTAGACTGGGATATGAAACATAAATCAGGAATAAAAGTATTTTTAGCAGGAATTATGGGAGCAGTGGCAGGGGCTGTGGGAGGATTATTATTGGCCCCAAAGTCAGGAAAGGAAACAAGAAAAGATATCGCTAATCTAGCCAAAGAAATCGAAAAAAATATCAAATCAGGAGTCCAAGAAACGAAGAGCCAAGCAAAAGCCGTTTTTGGCAAGGCGAGCAAGGAAACGGTCAAAAATTATGAGAAAGTTAAAGGAAGAGTGGTAGATAAATTAGTGGCCTTGAAGAGTGCGGGAAACGCAATAGACAAGAAAAATTATGAGAAGATTGTAGAGGATGTGGTGGCGGAATTTAAGAATGAGGTCAAAGTAAGCCGGAATGGAGTAATAAGGCTAAAAAATCAACTAAAAAAGGATTGGGAGAAGGTCAAGAAGGCTTTAGCGCAAGGGTGATAAGGCGAGAAAGTTTTTCGAGTGAAAGAGGATCAATAATAGAAACTGCCAGGCGAGCGCGGGTGTGTTTTAAGAGCGAAGAAAGCTTTGGGGGAGGGAGCAGGTCGGATTTGGTGATGATTAGAAGCTCGGGTTTTTGGGCGAGGGATGAACTATAGTTGGCTAACTCGTGCCGGATTGTCTGATAATCTTTGAGAGGATGGAGACTGTCAGCAGAAAGGCAATGAACTAAAAGGCGGGTGCGTTCGATGTGTTTGAGAAATTTAATCCCCAAGCCCTTGCCCAAAGAAGCACCTTCGATCAGTCCTGGGATATCGGCAATAATGTATCCGGCTTTGGTAACACCAAGATTGGGTTCTAGAGTAGTAAAAGGATAATTAGCAACTTTGGCACGAGCGGAAGTAAGTTCATCAAGCAGGCTGGTCTTGCCGGCGTTGGGAAGACCGATTAAACCAACATCGGCGATAAGCTTAAGCTGAAGAAAAAGATTTTTAGGCTTAGTCTTTTCGCCGGGCCGGAATTCTTTGGGGGTTTGATTAGTAGCAGAACGCAGAGAATAATTACCCTTGCCACCCTTACCGCCTTTAGCGATTAAGACTTTTTGGCCTTGGCGAATAATTTCGATTGAGGTGCCGTTGTCATAATTAACCACAGTACCAACGGGGATTTGAAAAATCAAGTCTTTGCCATTCCGTCCGGTCTTTTGATTGGGTCCGCCGGGGCGGCCATCTTCAGCAGAAAACTTGATCTGATGACGAAACTGATGAAGTTTGCCGATATCAGAATCACCGACAAAATAAACTGAACCACCATCTCCCCCGTCGCCACCGTCAGGGCCACCTTTGGGGCGAAAACGATCAGAATAAAAATGAACTAAACCGTCGCCACCGTCGCCGGCTTTGACAGAGATCCTGGCTTCGTCGATGAGCATAATGGATTATATAATTTTGCTTTGAGTGGCCAATTGGCCACAGGCGGCGTGAATATCTTGACCAAAAGAACGGCGGAGAGAAAAATTGACTTTGGTTTGGCTAAGTTTTTGGTGGAAAATTTTTAGAGTGGACTTGGGGCTAGGAGCCAAACCGCCAGAAACAGAGTTAAGAGGAATAAGATTAAGATAAAAAAGACGGTGGGATTTAAGAAATTTGATAAGCAGATCAAGATCCCGGAGGTGGTCATTAACGCCTTTAATCAAGGCATATTCGAAAAATAATTGGCGATGGGTGTGGTCGACATAATAGCGGCAAGCATCAATAAGTTGATCAAGAGGATATTGCCGGGCAATAGGCATAATTGATTGGCGAATTTTTTGATCGAGGGAATGGAGAGAAATAGCCAGATTAATTTCGGTGCCAAGGTCAGCAAATTCTCTAATTTTTGGAGTGATGCCAGCAGTGGAAATACTGATTTTGCGGGTGCCAATGTTTAAACCGTCTTTGGAGTTGATGATTTTAATGGCGGCAAGCAAATTGTGCCAATTAAGAAATGGTTCGCCCATGCCCATGAAGACGACACGGCCAATATATTTGGGAGAAACTTTTTGGTTCCAAAAAATAATTTGGTCAATAATTTCATCGCTAGTAAGATTGCGGACAAAACCCATTTGACCAGTAGCGCAAAATTTACACCCCAAAGGACAACCGACCTCTACACTTAAACAGGCAGTCAACCACTGATCATAATCCATAAGAACCGACTCGATGGTGTTTCCGTCGAATAATCGGAGGAGAACTTTTTGGGTGTGAAGAGAATTTTGAATTTGGGCCGGTTGGAGACTTAGCAAAGAAAGGTGTTGATCAAGTTGAGCTCGAAGATCCTTTGGCAGATCGGTCATTTGATCGAAAGAGTTGAAGCGTCCGGAGTAATAGTTTTTAACTATCTGGCGAAAACGATAATCAGGCTGGTTTGCTTGTCTTAAAAATTGTTGGAGTTTAGGGAGATTCACAACAAGTCAAGATAATCTTGTTTGGGGTGAAAGCCGATAAGGGATTGTTTGGCTTGACCGTTTTCGAAGAAAATAACACAAGGAATACTAGAAATACCATATTGATTAGCCAATTCGGATTGCTCGTCAATATTAACTTTGACCACCTTGACTTTATCGGCGGCCTGGGTGGCAATTTCTTCCATAATTGGCGCCAGCATCTGGCAAGGACCACACCATGGGGCCCAAAAATCGACAAGGACTTTGCCCTGATAATCAAGAACTTCTGATTTAAAATTTTGACTAGTGCCGACGAGATAAGACATGTGACTATTATACAGTACAAAAATCGTTTTCTAGGGACAAGAGATCGGCAAGGGTGGAGACACGAACTAGTTTGGAGCGAAGTTGCTTGGCATGGGGCAAACCAGAAGCATAAGCCAGCAGGTGACGGCGAAGAGATTCGGTTGGTCGTTTGGGGAAAATTTTTTGAAAAAGCTGATAGTGCCTAACAGCGGCACCAAAGCGGTCTTTTGGGCTAGAAAGATGATCAGTAAAAACCCAGGGATTGCCTAAAGAGGCCCGGCCGATCAAGACGCCATCTACACCATATTTCTGGCAATAATCAATCCCCTGCTGCCGGTTTTGAATATCGCCGTTGCCAATAATTTTAGTCGGGCTACCCTTGGCAAGGCCGGAGGCTAGCTTGATTTGGTCCCAATCTGCTTGACCAGAATAGCCTTGTTTGAGGGTTCGGCCATGAAGGGTGATAAAATCGAGGTTTTGACGGAGCAAAAAAGGGATCCAAGTGGAAACGGCTGACTGGCTGATACCGAGACGGGTTTTGACCGAAACTGTGGGGGTTTGATAATCGACAGGACGGCGGTGAATGAGTTCGAAAGTTTTTGGCTTGAGCTTGAGTTGAGATAATTTAACCTTGCCAGAGGTAAAATCGGCCACAGCTGACCGAACTGATTTGATAAGCGACGAAACCAAGATAGGCTTTTCAATTAAGGCAGCACCGCCGCCGTGCTGGACAACGGTTTTGGCCGGACAACCCAAATTGATGTCAATGCCGTCAAAACCCAAAAAACAGAGAACTAGGGCGGAAAGATAAAAACTATCCGGATCCTTGCCAAATAATTGGGCGACGATGGGACGTTCGAGGGGGTGGTAAATTAGATGGTCGAATAATTTTAGACCGCCATGAGACAGGCCCTCAGCACTAACAAATTCGGTAAAAATCAAATCGGGTTTGGCAATCTTGGTCAATAAGAGACGGAAGGCGGCATCAGTAATACCATCCATAGGAGAAAGTCCGACAAGTCCGCCGCGGGAAAGTAGTTCTTTTATGGTGTTCGTCATCTCTTTCTTCGTTTATTACGGGAGGCAAATTTGGCCCCAGAATGAGCACCGTAGCGACGGGAATCGTAGATGGATTGGCGAATACGGGAAATTTTGGACCGGCGATTTTTTTGGGCATCCAAGTGCCGCTGTTGACCCTCTGGGGTCAGGAAGGGATCAGGTTTGGCAAAATCAACGATAATTTTGAGACCGGTTAGCTGATAGCCGTTAAGATGCTTTTTGGCATCAAGGGCGGACTGAAGATTGTCAAATTCGACAAAGCCTAACCCCCGACTTTTGCCCCATTGGTTGTGCATGATTTTAAGAGACACAATCCGCCCGAAAGGGGCAAAAAGTGAAAGCAACTCACCTTCGGTAAATTTATAGGGTAAACTGCCAACAAACAGCCTTTTACCAACACGGGGCTCACTTGATTTCATAGAACTCAAGTTTACCGTCCTGATTTAGAAATCGGAAAGCCAGTTTTGGTTCGAGAGCCTTATCAATCTGAAAGACAATAGCCGTATCAACCCATTGTTCGCTGTCGAGAGTTAATTTGGAAAGTTCAAAAAGATTTTTGGAACTGGTATAGGAATCGGAAAAGAAAGTTTCTTCAACAAAGTTTTGATTTTTGGCTGGATCAATAAGAACAAACTGGGGAGAAGGAGTATCGCCAATCTGATTAAAAGTAGAAGGCATCCCCCGGTTATTTCTGTCCCCTTTGACACTAATTTCGACTAAAATCAGTTTCTTGCCATTGTCAGGAGGGTTAGGGCCGGCGGTGTCGAGAGGTTTGATTGATCTGGCTTTAACTTCAACATAACCGACGCCGTCAGGATTAAAAGTTTTATAGGCCACCTTAAAATTTTGATTAAAATTTTTGGTTTGGGTAATATTAATTTTTTCGGCAGCGAATTTATCAATATAGGGAGAAATTTCTTCAACTGGTTCAGAGCTGGTATTTTCGTCTTCGGAAAATTTAGTGGAAGAAGGAGAGGTTTTGCCGCAGGCAGAAAAAAGGAAAAGGGAGATGAAAACGAGAAGAATGGTTTTGGCTTTGGACATAATTAATAATTAATTATAACAAGTATAATAGAATAGGGAGATGATTAATTATAAAGTGCTAAGGTTAGGCCAACTAGAAACGAACTGTTATTTGGTGTGGGAGAGAAGTAAAGATTGTTTAATCATTGATCCAGCGGATGAAAGTACGGAAATTACTGAAGAAATAAGAATGAGGGGATTGATCCCGAAGGGAATCGTGGCGACTCACGGGCATTTTGACCACGTTTTGGCGGCGTTGGATTTGAAACTGATTTACCAAATCCCCTTCTATTGCAGTTCTCGGGATAAATTTTTATTAGACAGGGTGGGAGAAACGGCAGAATATTTCTTGAAAAGAAAGATAAAAATGCCCAAACTGAAAATTGACAAAGATTTGGAACGATTGGGGGCAATAAAAATAGGCGAGGAAAAATTAGAGATTATAAAAACTCCGGGGCATACGCCGGGGAGTATCTGTTTGTATGATAAAGCGGCAAAAATATTATTTAGTGGAGATACGATTTTTAAAGGATCAGTGGGAAGAACCGACTTTGCTTATGGATCAGAAGAGAAATTAGAAAAAAGTTTAAAAATGATTGGCGGACTAGAGGAAGAAACAGTAATCTTGCCCGGACACGGGAAGGAAACGACCATCGGAGAAGAAAGGATTAATCTTGGAGCCGGGAAATAGTCTCGTCGGTGTTTTTGACAATATCTTCTTTGACGCTTTCGAGAAGTTCGATAATTAACTCATTTAAATATTGCTGAATTTTTTGGCTTTGATGGGGACTTAGATTTAATTCCTTGGCAAGCTCGTCAAAAGTCTGCATGGTGGATTTATACCATTTTTTGGTAGAATAGTCATGTTTGGTGATATTTTGCTCCGTCGTCTAATGGTAGGACGACCGGCTCTGAACCGGTTAATTGTGGTTCGAATCCATGCGGAGCAACCAACAAGCTTGATATATTCAAAATATGAAAACAATATTATTGCCGGGATTTTCGATTCAAAATAAAGATTGGTCAGAGGAGATAAAAAGGGAGATTGGGGGAAAGATCGGTTTGGAAATACACTATTGGCCGCATTGGCAGACAGGGAAAACCGTGGAGAACTGGAAAGAAATTGAGGTGGAGAAATTTTTAGAGGAAATGAAGGACGAAATAGCTAACATAATTAGCAAATCAATCGGAACGCTGGTGGCGGTAATGACGATAAATAAAAAACCAGAGGCGGTAAATAAAATTATTCTTTGCGGGATACCACTGTCGGCCTTAAAGGAAGAGGATAAAGAAAAATATAAAATATTGGCAAAATTACCTTTTAAAAATGTGTTGGTGATTCAAAATGAAAAAGATAATACTGGGAGTTTTGAAGATGTCAAAAAGATGATGGAGAAAATAAATCCAAATATTAGAGTGATATCAAAACCAAGAGAGGATCATGCCTATCCATATCCGGAGGAATTTGAGGAGTTTTTGAGGCAAGATACTGCTTAAAAGAAAAAACTACCTAGTTATTGAAGAAACTTCGAGATATTGATTTTCGGCGTAGCCCCAGGAAATTATACCTTTGACAGTGACCCGCTGGCCGAGATTATTTTCGATTAAATTAAGGATCTGCTTATCCCGAGAGTTGATAACGAGAGAGTTTTGGGGAATAAGCCGACCCGAAGCATTAGGATTAATAATAAGAGGAATAGAAAAATCTAGCTGAAAGTCTTCGGCAATGTCGGGAGCCAGCCGTTCGTGCCTTCTGACATAGCCGACCAATTCAACCTCCTGAGCCGGACTGACAGTGAGCGGCTGAAGAGGGCTGGGAGATTTGGTTGGCAAGAGCGACATAAGGATGACAGACTCGAGGATAACGGCTGAAGCCAAGATGATGATGAAGTATTGCTTTAAGAATTTTTTGGTCACGGACTATTGGTAATAGCTTTTGACTTGGAAAAGGATATAGAAGGAAATCAAGGTGCTGATGATTAAGCTGCCCCAATTAAAAGTAAGAAAATAATGGAGGGCATTGATTAAGGTAGCATAATAGAGCAAGCGCCAGGCAGAGACGGAACGCTTGAATAAACCGGGAATGGCGGCAAAATCAAGAAAAGTGGCGACGGCAAAAACAAGCATGGAAAGAGTGTAGGAAAGACCATAGCGGAAACCGCCAAGATAAGAAAAGGGCACTACAAGAGTACCTATGCCAACAACAGCCAAAATGGCGGGCAGGGCTAAAAGGCCGACAACCAAAGAAATCCAAGGACTGTATTTTACTATCAATTCTTTGATATTTTCCGGCAGGCAGGGAGCTTTTTGGCCAAGGTAAAGGTCAAGACTGGCTTCCAGTTTTCTTAATAAGGTACCCCAATCGTTTGTCGAGGTCTTGGCCATATAGTTTAATTAAACATCAAAGGGAAGGAGCTGTCAAACTTTTTTGAGCCATGTAATTGCTAACTCGCAAAAGACTATCAAAGGTACCGGCATCTTCCCAGAGGCTGTCAAAGATATTGACCTTCAGTTCGCCGTTTTTTAGATAAATATTATTGATATCGGTGATTTCGATCTCACCTCGGGCAGAAGGAGTAAGGTTAGCGGCGTAATCGCAAACCCGAGAATCATAGGTGTAAAGACCGACAACGGCATAGTTGCTTTTGGGCGAGGCGGGCTTTTCTTCGATAGAGATGGCTTTTTGGTTTTTGTCGAACTCGACCACACCAAAACGCTGGGGGTCGTCTACCTTTTTGGCAAAAACCATCCCTCCTTTCTGAAAACTTTTGATTTCGGCGGAAAAATCCTGATCAAAAATGTTGTCGCCCAAGATCATGGTGACATTATCGCCATCGATAAAATTACGACCGATGATAAAAGCGTCAGCCAGACCACGCGGTTCTTTTTGGACAGCATAACTAAAACGGGCGCCAAATTCACTACCGTCGCCAAGAAGGTTGAGAAATTGGCCGGAATAATCGGGAGCAATAATAATTAAAATATCTTTGATGCCGGATTTAATCAGAGTTTCCAGCGGATAATAGATCATCGGTTTGTTGTAAACCGGCAGAAGTTGTTTACTGGTAACGAGAGTTAAAGGACGAAGACGAGTGGCGCGGCCGCCAGCAAGAACGATGCCTTTCATAGCGAATTTTTAATTTTTAATTAAAATTTTTAATCTATTTTTAAACCAAAAAATTAATTGACAGTTTTCTCTTTCCAAATTATTTTGTTATAAACAAGCCAATTGAGAGGGATGGTTAGGCCGAAAATGGCAATAACCTGATAAAGAAGCAAATAGTCGCCAAAGATAGCGGTAAGAAGGGCGATAATGGTGGAAGGGATAAGAATACCGGTGACCACTGAAGAAAAATTAAAGGCTAAAAATTTGGAAAATAGCTGAAGAGGGCTAGTAATTTTTTCTTTGGCAAAGGTCCAGAGATTATTCCAGGTAAAATTAGAGATAATCGCCAGTTCGGCGGCAAGGGCATTGCTTAAACCGTTAATCAGGCTGATGTTTGAATCAGGGCGAAGCAAAATATTTTTGAAGATCTTGGCGCCGAGAACATTAACGATAAAACCGAAACCGCCGACGATGGCAAATTTTAAAAACTTTTGGGTAAATTCATCGCGCCAACGGAGAATAAGGGCTACACGCAGAGTATCCTTGGCGGTTTTGGGTTCGATCTTGGATTCACCAGCGTTGCGAACATGGAATTTCAAGGGAATTTCCTTGAATTTGGCACCCATTTTTAAGATCTCATAAAGCAGCTGAAGTTTGTAAGCAAAAGATTTGGTTAAAAGGTGGGTATAGTCCAAATCCATTTGGTCAACAAACCCCCTCACCCGAGTGACCTTTAGACCAGTGGTAGGATCGGTAACCCGCCAAAAATTTTTAGAAGGAAAAAATAGAATAAAACGGGCAAAAAAACCGCCAACTTCGGAGAAAAAAACCCGTTTAAAACCCCAACCCTTGGGGTTGGAACCACCCTTGATTTTGCGGGAACCAATAACATAATCATAACCCTCTTCCATAGCCGCCAACATTACCGGAATGGTTTCGGGAGGATGCTGAAAATCGCCGTCAAACTCAAAAACGTAATCAGCGGAAAGTTTTTCCATGGCGTACTTGAAGCCCTTAAGATAAGCGGCGCCGATGCCGTCCTTGCTGGTTTCAGTATAAAGGTGGGTATTGGGATATTTTTTGGCATATTTTTCAACGACTTTGCCAGTCCCGTCAGGGGAATTACCGTCTACTACCAAGATTTTCAGGCGCCATTTTTTATTTAGAGGCGGGAAAGTTTTGGTATTAAGATACTCGATCATTTTGCCGATATTGTCGGCTTCGTTGTAGGTAGGGATAACAATAACGGCGGTTTCCGGTTTGGGGGAACTTTCTGGCATGGAAAAAGTATATCAGAAGATTAGTCGATAAAACTTTGAGTTATTTTAGAATGACTTTTACTTTTACAAGGTCGAGTTTCCAGGGGATCAGGGCAATACTGAACTGTATCAGGACCAGTAGCAAGCAGCTCGAGTTTCGATAGGACATTCTGAGCACTTTAAAATAACCCTGGTAACCTCTAGGGGCATTGGTGCTTCTGTTTTTAGTATTGCCATATGATATATTTTATCAAAGATATGCGGTTTGATGTAATAACGTTGTTCCCAAAAATGCTTGAAGGGCCGTTTAGCGAAAGTATGATTAAGAGAGCGATTGACAAGAGAATAGTGGAGATAAAGATACATGATATGAGAAAGTGGGCGTGGAACAGTTACGGGGCGGTGGATGACCGGCCGTATGGAGGCGGAGTAGGGATGCTAATTCGGGTGGATGTGATAGATAGGGCGATCGAAGAGGTCGAAAGCCAAAAGCCTAAAAATCAAAAGCAAAAAATAATATTGACTTCGGCCAAAGGGAAGAGGTTTGATCAGAAAAAAGCCGAGGAACTGGCCAAATTAGATAACATAATTTTGATTTGCGGGCATTATGAGGGATTTGACGAAAGGGTGTCAAAACTGGTAGACGAAGAAATCTCGATTGGGGATTATGTGTTAACCGGCGGAGAAATACCGGCGATGGCAATTATTGACGCGGTAACAAGATTAATCCCTGGAGTGTTAGGAAAAGACGAGTCGAGTCAGGATGAGAGTTGGTCGGAAAAAATGGTTGGGGGCAAAAAAGTGAGAGAGGTGGAGTATCCGCAATATACCCGGCCACCAGAGTTTAAGGGGATGAAAGTACCGGAGGTATTATTATCAGGCGATCCTAAAAAAATTAAAGAGTGGCAAGAGATAGTAAGCGGCAAACAGCAAACTGTAATCAGAAAAAACTAAAGCAAGGTTGAGGTAATAAGAATAATGCCAAATAGAGCGAAAAGGAGATATTCGATAATAATAGAGACTTCAAGATCGCCCCGGCGATAATGATGGTAAAGGCTCCAAAAGAAATAGGCGGCGGCAGTGGCATAGACGACGCGGCGTTGGGAATGGGGATCAAAAGTGTAAATAAAAAAGCAAAAGAGACCGGTGAGCAAAATAATTAAGAGGGCGATATATTCCAGTGGTTTTTGGGAAATTTCTTTGAAGAGCATGATTAAAAAATGCTACCCTGGCGGGTAAATAATAATAACAATAAAATTATGGCTAAAAAGCCGACGTGACCGGCAGAAGAACCGGTAAGGCGGCGGGTTTGGTGACGAAGAGTAACATAACCGTCGACAAGCAAAACGGAAATAATAAGGAGGAACATGGTAATGCCAATGATTTTGCTAATCAGAAGAGGACTAAATTGGGGAACAGGATTGGTTTCGATGTTAACAATCGGAACGGGAGGCACTTCAGCGCCGACAATCGGACCGCTGCCAGCCACAGAACCGTTGAGCGGAGCGCCGAAATGCTGGACCACCAGAGTAGTTTTGATACCGCCAAGAACACCGTTGACAACACCGATACCGATTTCTTGATACTTGGTGTTGACAATATTGGCACGATGAGTGGGTGATTTCATCCAGGCTCGGACCATGGATTCGGTGTCGTAAAAATCCTTAGCCAGATTTTCGCCGGCTACGGAGTAATGATAACCAACGGCTTTAAAGAAATCCCAAGGAGTAACACCGGCAGGAGAGGTATGGGCCCAATAATTATTTTTAAACATGTCTTCGGCTTTAAGACGGGCGGATTCGGACAAGCTGGCGTTAAGTTTTAAAGGGGCAAGGCCGAGTTTTTGCCTTTCGGCATTAGTGAGATTAATAACCTTATCGGCGGTAATTTCGGAGGAATAACCTAAAATTCCCGGCTTGATCAAGGTAAGGGAACGGATGAGAGATTGGTTGAGAAGATAAATAGCAATAAATAGCCCCAAAACACTTTGGTGGAGAAGCAGAGCCCGGTAATTGTTAGATTCTTGAGGAATAAATAAACGGGAGATAAATTGTTTCACTGATTTTCAGTATACGCAATTTAGGATTCTTTGCCAAGACGGCGGTAAAGATAGACGGGCAAGATAAAGGAAAAAACGTTGCCGACCCAAAACCAACGACAATACCAATCGGCGACCAAACAACAGCGAAAACGGAGGAAATAGGAGTCGATAAGATAAGCGGCTAAAGAAAGCAAAAAAGGAACTAACAATTTTTTAGGAGAGGAAGTTAAAAAGAGAGCATTAAGGATAAAGGCTAAAACATAGAGAATAGGCAACCAGTGGCGGGCGCATCCGGTAGCGGCACCCTCAACCAAGGGATTGATAGGAGGGCCGGGGGTAATTTGTTCGCCAAGGACGCCGGGGCTGAAACCCGGAGCCGGAGTAGCGGCGGCCAAGACTATGCCGGCAGGACGAGTGCAGAGTTCATTGGAGAAAGGGCCGGGCATACAATCATTGCCGGCGCGAATGACAAAACAGTAAGTTTGATCGGAAGATAAGAGATTAACGGTATAAGAAGTGGTGCCGGGGCCGCCGACGTTGGGATTGCCATATTGATAATTTCCGGACGAAGTGCCATAGGCGATAAGGTAATAAGTGTAAGTATTGACGGGACCGGACCAGTGGAGAGTGACGCTGTTAGGGCCGGGGGCGGCGGAAATTAAAACCGGAGCATCGGGGGCTGGAGCAGTGCACTCGGTGGCCGCGGGGTTACCAGCGGCAAGACTAGGGCCATTCCCCCCGCCGTCACCGCCGATACCAAAACAAGGATTATTGGCAGAACCGTAAGTTGGAGCGGCCTGACACCAAGAATTATCAGGTTGACGGGAAAAGGAAAGAGTGGCGGAGACATTGGCGGCAGTATAAGTCCGGGAATCAACCTGAACGTCTTGGTGATTAAGGAGACGAACGATATCGCCGTCGTTATTGAGACAATCGTTGGGGTACTCATAAACATAAAAACCAAAGGCGGGAAGGTCGACAATGTTAAGATTTCGCGGGCTGCAAACACTACCAGTAGCAGGATCGTCGTCAATCTTCCATTGCCGAAGCTGGATAGGATAAGGATTGGAATTGTAAATTTCCACCCACTCCTTGCCGCTAGGGGGTTTAGCCATAATTTCGTTTAAAATAATGCCCGAAGGAGGGTTAATATATGGGGTGGGAGTAGGGGTAAGGGTGAGGGTGGGAGTGGGAGTTTCCTCCCCACCGCAAGTAAAATGAAGACTTAAATCGAAACGAGAGGTGAGATTTTGATATTCGTTGCCAGTTGAAGGATCGAAAACGGCCAGCCATTGATAATCATGAGAGGTATAAGGGGCGAGTGTGTCTAAGGGAATATTGGGAGTAGAATTTAAGAGAGAAAGAGAACCGGAAAAATAAGTAGCGGAATCCTTTTTGATTTCGATAAAAATCTTGGACGACAAGATAGAGTCAAGCGAAGAGACAGAGTTAAGAATTAAGGAACAATCGTCAGAACGAAGATTATTAACCTGAAGCTTTTGGGTTTGCTGGAAGCCGGGAACAATGTTGGTTTCATTAAACAAAGGGACAGAAGGAGGAGAAACCGAACAACCGGAGCCGCTACAATTAACGGTAAGGTCGTTGCCGGCAAGAATAGGAAAAGCGGAGACGGCAAAGATAATAAAAAGGAAGAGCGATTTCTTCATCGAAGATTGATGGTTTGGGTAAGATCGCCAACAATAACGGTGGCAGTAGCGCCAATACCAGAGTCGACGAGGCAAGACCCGTTAGCAGAACAGGTGCCTAAGAAAAATTCTTTTTGGGGTTGGCTAGAGTCAATGACACCGGCAAACCCCTGTTCACCAGAAGAATCGGTGTAAATAATTTCATAAGGCAGAGAATCGCCAACAGAGAGATTTTGGACGGTTAAGGTAATTCGGTGGGTAGCGGCATGATAGACAGCCGAAAAAGTAAGCGGTGGCGGCGAAGCAGGGGTGGGAGTTTCGGTGGGAGTAGCGGTAGGGGTAATGGTAAACAGGGGCGGAACGGAAACTGGTTGATAGAGAAATTCAATCATGGCCGAATTTTCGACATTGCCGGCTTTATCGACAGCGTGAGAAATGATGCGATATGAACCCGGCAGGAGAGGACCCAAAATTTGATAAGTCCAACTGACAGTACCGACGGCAAGAACTCTGGTGGAACTTTCGCTGCCAGAAATCCAATCAACGCCGTTCCAAAATTTATCCAAATCTCTCTGGATGGAAATTTCGACCCGATCGACACCGGAAAGACCGTCGGAAGCGGTGCCTTGGATAACACCATCCCACGAGGAAATAGAAATATCAATTTGATTAGTGCCGGAATTAAGAGGGCTGGTAATAAGACTTTGGGGACGGAGACGGTCAACGGTTAATTTCCAAGGAGAACTAAAAGCGCTAGTGTTACCAAAATTGTCCTTGGCGCGGACGCGCCAGTAGTAAACACCATCGGGGGTGCCCGGAGCAGGAATTTGAGAACTAGCCAACCAGGCGGAACGGTAAGCGAGACTAATCAATAAGGGATCACGATAGGATTCGTATTGATAAACGAGAGAAGGAGATAAAGGACAGAAGGAGGCAGAATCAGCCCAGTCCATATAAGGATTTCTCACCCACTCGCTATCGTTGCCGGCGAAGGTGTCGCTGGGGGGATAGAGCAAGGAAGGAACGGTTGGCGGAACCCAGCAACCAGCAGTGACAGAATTTCCCAAGAGGGTTTCTCTGTCAGAAAAATTGGAATTAGTAAGGCCGACAAAACTAAGAGAGGCGATTTCAACAGTTAAAAGCAAAACGGCGATAAATTTAAACAATTTTTTGACCATGAGGCCGATTTTTCCTTCGTTTGGAAAAAATAGCGGTTAATTCCTTTTTAATATTAAGCAGTTCACTATAAACAATAATAGTGGCGGGGATGACAATGGCAATAATAAATCCGGTCTGGGTTTTAACAAAACCGACGGGATAACCGAGATAGGGGATAGAATAGATTATTTTGCCAACGACAAGAGAAGGATCCCATTCAACCAGGTCGGGGGCATTATTGGCATCGCCTTTGGTAACGAAAAATTTTTTATTATCTTTGGTTACGACATTGATAATGCGATGGGTGATAGTAGCTTTGGGGTTTTTGATATCGGCATCTTCACCGACTTTAATAGTGACGATATCATTGATTTGATATTCATTTTGAGGACGAACAAAAACGACACTGGCTCTTTTTATGGCGGGCTCCATCGAACCGGATTGAACGACAAAAACTCTCAAATTACCAGGAGCAGAGATAATTGACATCGCCGAGAGAGCGGCTGTTCCGATAAGAAAAATCATAAGAAGGATAAAGAAAATGTCAAAAATTTTTTTGAGGATTTTCATATTTATATTGGCCTAATGCGTTGCATAAACCCCCGGGATTTAGTTTATGCAACTATACCAGGCCAAAACTTAGTCGTTGTCCTGAACAGCATCGACTGTTTCGGTAAAAACGACAGATTTGCCTTGGACAGAGTTGTCGGCTGTGGAATGGACACCGACTTTCTGACAAATTCTTTCTGACCAGCCAGGGCGGACGTTGTCGGGAGGGCCATGACCGTCATTTTCATTAGCGTGTCCCCAATAGGCAACATCACTTACTGTTCTACCAGCTGGGAAATTTTTAGCAAGACCACTGTAAACTATAGCTTCTCCCCCTCCCATGGTTGAACAGTTACTATCAACATCCGTCCACATCTCAACAGTCACATAATCCCACAAGGCATTATCACCGCTAGTTTTACTCAAACTCATCTGAGCTTCAAACGGTAAAGAACCACTATTAAATATATCCATATATTCCGAATCACTCCAATATCCAGGATAAGCATTGCTAATAGCAAATGGTTTTCCGGCTGAATGATTGAGAGTCAGATCGAGAGTACCAGTGGCGATAGTGTTGCCAGCGATGGCACCGGTGTCACTAAATAATGCCATGGTGCCCCCGGAAACAGCGGCAACTAGGACCAATATGGTAATAGAACTTAATAAAATTCTTTTCATATAATTTTTAAATTTTCACCTCCTTGTAAATAAAATTTAATTAATAATAGCAAAAGAGTGGATGGCGGGGGAAATAAAAAAGCCCCGAAAATTCGGAGCCTTTTTATTTCAAAAGAAAGAAAAAATAGTATGAGGACTAGCCATCATCACTGCCTCATGTTATAACGCTAATAATTCATTTGTCAAATTAATTGTCCTTATATTTTCTGTAATTTAACCGCAGAAAAATAACCTTCTAAAGATTCTTTGGGAAGGAAACGAATTTTTTAAAAAATTTTATACTGATAATAAATCTTATCAAGATTATTCCTATAAAAATACCCAATAAGTCGATGAAAGTATCGCGAAAGCGAGACTGGCGGCCGGGAACAAAGGACTGATGAAATTCGTCGGTTACAGCATAGAGATAGGCAGAAATAATAGTATGGCGATATTTGAGAAAAGCAAAAAAAAGCAAGAGGGCTAAAACGGCATATTCGATAAGGTGAAAAGATTTTAGAATCAAAAAACGTTCGGTTTTGGTGCCGGGAACGCCAGTGGTGGACAAGGAGGAAAGATAGAAGATAAGAAGCATCCAAAAAATCGCTGGCAAAAAACGAAATAATTTTTTCATTTTTTAATTTTGGAGATGACAAGGGGGCTTAAGAGAAGCAGGCCGCCAACGACAATAAACAAGGTAGGCAAAAAATTGGGAGAGATCTTTTTGAAAAAAGCGAATTTGGGTTTCGGAGTGGGAGTAGCTTTGACAATATCGGAAATGCCTAAAATTGGTTCAGGCTCGGGAGAAGGGGTAAGGATAGATTCGTCAAAGAGGGTTCCGGTTTCGGTGGGAGAGAGAATAAGGGTGGCGGTAGGAGTCGGGCTTTTGGTGGGAGTGCCGGTTTTGGACGGGGTAGGGGTCTTGGTAGGGGTGGGAGTCTTGGTGGGGGTAGAGCTGGAAACCGGAGTGGGGGTTTTAGTCGGAGTGGGGGTGCTGGTAGGACCGGGGGTGTTGGAGGCGGTGGGGGTGAGAGTAATCGTAGGGGTATTGGTAGTAGTTGGAGCAGGAGTGGAAGTGGGGACAAAACAGGGATTATTACCAGAATCAAGATTACGACTGGGTTCTGCTAAGCACCAACTAGAGTCAGGCTGTTTGGACCAAGAAAAGGCCGAAGAGGTAGAAGTATAAGAAAATTTATCAATTTCCTGGCCAGAATTATCAAGCAAACGAATGTCGTCAGAATCGTTATTAAAAAAGGAACTAATAGACATTTCTGGAGAAAAATATGACGAAGCCGGGATGGTGACATCAGGAATAGTTTTGGGGGAACCACCGCCAGAGGCGGTATCGTCGATTTTCCAGCCGGATAAAGTTAAAGAAAAATCGTTGGGGTTGTAAATTTCAAACCACTCCTGGTTATCGGGCGGAGCTGCCATGATTTCAGTGATAAGCGGAGGTAGGGGGGTAGGGGTAGGAATTTCGGTGAGAGTAGGTTCTTGAGAGAATGCCGGAAAACTAATAAAAGAAATTAAAACCACCAAGATTAAGCTCACGAATTTAGTTTAGCAAAAGCGTTTTGGAGGCGGTTGATGGTTTTCTCTTTGCCCAAAATGGACAGACAATCAACTATGGGCGGAGTAACCGGGGAACCGGCAATGGCGACGCGAAAAACCATAAAAAATTGACCGGTGTTCCAGGAATTGGATTTAATAAGATCAAGCAAGATAGCTTGGAGAGAGGAAACAGAGGCAGGGAAATTTTGAGACAAGAGACCAATTGTCTGTTGCAACATGGATTTGGCCAAAGCAGGGTCGATGTTTCTGGCAGTTAAAAGCGAAGGGTCAAATTCAATATGGTTAAAGAGAAAATAAGTAAGAGAAGCGGCCTGTTTGAGAGTAGAGATTCTTTCTTTGACTAAGGGAGCCAGCTGGAGAAGAACGCTATCCGAAGCTTGGGGGATAAACGGCTTAAGGAGGACAGCCAACTGCTTATCGGTTTTTTGGCGAAGGTAGTAACCATTGAAATAATCAAGCTTGGGACGGTCAAAAACAGGCTGTTTGGTATGCAAATGTTCTAAGGAAAAGGCTTTGATGAATTCATCGAGAGTAAAAAATTCACGGTTATCGCCGGGATTCCAACCGAGAAGCATCAAAAAATTTAAGAGGGCTTCGGGGAGGTAACCGTCGTCCAAAAAGCTGCGGGCGGAAACAGAGCCACGGCGCTTGCTCATCTTACCCTGGCCGCTGGGGTCAAGAAAAACCGGCAAGTGAGCAAAGACTGGCGGCTGCCAGTTAAAAAACTGATAAAGCAAAATTTGTTTGGGGACAGAGGAGATCCATTCATCGCCACGCAAAACATGGGTAATGTTCATGAGGTGGTCGTCAACGACTACGGCAAAATGATAGGTGGGAATACCATCGGATTTAATGAGGATTTGGTCGTCAACGTCGTCGGTATTAAAGGATATTTGGCCGCGGACGGCATCGTTAAAGGTGATGGTTTGGCGACTGGGAACTTTAAGGCGAATGACATAGGGTAATTTTTTTTCGAGATTGGCTTGGATATCTTGCGGGCTAAGACTTAGACAGCGGCGATCATAGCGAGGAATAAGTTTGCTGGCTTTTTGAAGGGAGCGCATTTCCTCAAGGCGGGACGGAGGACAAAAACAATAATAAGCATGGCCTTGTTCGAGGAGCTGTTGGATATACTGATGGTAAATATCAAGACGCTGGGTTTGAATATAAGGACCATAGGGCCCGCCGATATCAGGACCTTCGTCCCAAGAAAGGCCATAGTCTTTGATAACCTTTAAAATGCGGTCGGCGGCGCCGGGAACAAAACGCTTTTGATCGGTATCTTCGATACGGATAATGAATTGGCCGTGATGTTTTTTGGCGAAAGCGTAGTTATAAAGAAGAGTGCGAAGATGGCCGATATGATACTCACCGGTGGGACTCGGGGCCATGCGAGTGCGAACGATGGAAGACATGGAATATTTTAACATCGAATTAGGGTTAACTTTTGTGTAAAATGAATGTATGTCATTGACAAGCACGGCTTATGTCAGCCGGAGATTGATTAAATACGGCGGAGGGATGATTTTGTTTGTCGGGTTTGGGGTGGTAATTTTGACGGGGGCGATTAGGGCTTATCGGGCGGTTCATCCGCCTTATGTACCACCAACAGTGCGTTACGGCAGATTGCCAAAGATTGTCTTTCCGGAAAAAACTTTTGAAACCAAGAACTTTAGACTACAGTTACCCAGTGATGCTTTCCCGAAATTTAAAGATCAGGCAAAAGTTTATATCATTTATCAACCGACAAAAGATTTTTTGGCTTTAGAGTATTACTCCAAGGTGGCGGCTGATTTGGGTTTTAAAGATAAACCAACAGAAGTGGGAGTAGGGATTTATGAGTTTAAAGACAATAACAACCGGACTTTAACGATGAACGTTTTAAACGGCAATTTCCGACTGACCTATCCGTACCAAAACGACCAGATGCTTTTAAACCCGGAAAAGGTGCCGAATAAAGAAGGAGCAATTGCGATAGCCCGATCCTTTTTGGAATCGGGGCAGAGATTTAACAAAGATTTGGAGGAGGGCGAAAAGAAGGTTAGTTTTTGGAAAATTCAATATGATGGCCTAAAAAGCGTGCCTTCACAATCAGAGGCGAATGCCGTCAGGGTGGACTTTTATCGGAAGGATATTGAGAATGGCATTAAAATTGTTGGCGCCGAGACAAATCGGGCGGCAATATCAGTTTTAATCAGCGGAGCCACAGTTCAAGGCAAACAGATAATCGAGGTGGATTATAAGTATGCCAATGTTGACAGAGAATCTTTTGAAACATATCCGATTAAAACAGTGCAAGAGGCTTGGGAAGAACTGAAAGCAGGCAAATATTGGCCGGCGTTTGATTCAACCAAAAAGGAGGTAATTATCAGGTCAGTAAGTTTGGGTTATTTCGAACCGGTAGTAGCGGTAAACTTTTTAGAGCCCGTATTTGTATTTGAGGGAGATGATGGTTTTACCGCTTATGTGCCAGCAGTGAAAGATGAATGGATAGGGAAATAATTAAGGTTCATAGCTAATATAGGAGAGATGGGACTTGGACCAGTCAAGAAGGCGGCGGGTATCGGCAAAACGGTCAGAACTTTGAGCGACAACACTGATCAAATAATGACCGTTAAGATTGATTAAGCCAACGAAGCAGCCACCGGCTTCGGGGGTCCAGCCGGTTTTGAGGCCTTCGATTTCAGGAACAACGTCAAGCAGCTCGTTAGTAGTAAGAAGATGATGGACAATTTGGTGATTCAGATCAAAAACGTCGAGAGATTTAGTTTTAACAGCCTCTCTTAGGACTGGATTCTTAATGGCGATACGGGCTAATTGGGCTAAATCAAAAACAGTGGAGTAATGACTTTCCTGATGGATACCATCAACATTAATAAAATGAGTATCCTTGAGCTCATATTTAGCGGTCAACAAGTTCATTTGATTAAGAAAACCAAAAAGACCTTGGGGATGATGATAGGCCAAATTGATAGCAGCATCGTTGGCTGAATGAACCAAAAGCGCAGAAATAAGGTCTTTGACGAGGATTTTTTCGCCAAGCCGAAGACCCATGGTTTTGCCCTCATAATAAGGATGGGAGACGGTGACGATTTCGTCGAGAGGATAAATATTTAGGGCAGTAATAGCCGTGGCAAGTTTGGTGATGGAAGCAGGAAAAATGCGCAGATACTGGTTTTTGGCCAGAAGGGTGGTATTGCTGTCGTTATCAAGCAAAATAAAACTTTGGGCCAAAAGAGGAGGAGAGACTTGGGAGTTAACTTGAGGAAGAGGCGGGTGGACATAGTTTAATAAATCGTATTCGGTTTGCTTGGTACCAAGAACTTTAGGATGGATACCAAGATAGGAGAGGTTTGGCAAGGAAAAGAAGTTGAAAGCCAAAAGGAGAACGATAATCAACAAACTAAACCGCGTATTGGCCGATTTTGGGATTGACAAGTTTAAGAAAATCACTAGATTTCATGATAACAGAACTGGTAAGAGAACCGGCGTTAAAAGCGATAGTTGGTTGGCCAAGAAAGTCTTGGTCAACAAAGACTGGGACATTGAACAAATTGCCAAAAGGGGGAACGGCACCAATGACAGCACCGGAGATCTTTTTGACCTCGTCGGGAGTAGCCATTCTCAAATCTTTAAAATTGAACTGCTTTTTAAAAGCATTATTGTCTAATTTTTTGGCGGCGGAAAGAACGGCTAACACCGGCGAATTGTCGGCAATCAGCAAAAGGGCCTTGGCGCCCTGCTCAAGTTTGGTTCCCCGGACAGCGGCGGCGGCTTGCGAGGTTTTGGTTTCAGCATGTTCGAGGTGTTGAAATTTAATCTGGCTTTCTTGGAGATAATTTATGAGTCGGGTATGAAGATCTACCGATGATGGCCTAAATGGTTTACCAATTTGAGAAAGGCGAGCATCGATTCTTTCCATATCTCGGGGGTAAAGGGTAGCTTCGCGGATATTTTCTAAACCCAAAATATTTTGGGTGAGCCTTTCGAGCCCAATGGCAAAGCCCCCTTCAGGTGGCATACCATATTTAAAGGCTTGGGCATAAGGAATTTCGAAATCATCGGGATTATTGCCTACTTTCTTAATTTTTTCGACCAAATCCCGATAGAGATGGATGCGCTGACTGCCAGAAATCCATTCAACACCACGGCCGATCAGGTCGAAGCTTAAGGTTTCTTCGGGATTGACGGGATCGGCATAACTATACCAGGCACGTTTTTTGGTGGGAAAATGGGTGACAAAGACCATTTCACTATCGTGGGTCTCCTTAGCCCAGCGACAGATTTCCCTTTCGCCTTCGGGATCTAGGTCTAATTCATGGCGAACGTCACGATGGGTTCGCTGATAAATGATATCCAGAGCCTCACTCAATTTGATGACCGGGGTTTGATTAACGGTTTTGGGAATAGTAACCTTATACTCAGCTAAGATATCGGGGTGTTTTTCGGAGACGGCAGTAAAAATTGCTTTGATAACACTATCGGCCATAAGGACAACATCCATCCAGGAGTCGATAAAGCCCATCTCTAAATCAAGACTAACGTATTCGGTAAGATGACGAGTGGTAACACTTGGTTCAGCACGATAAGCGTGGGCAACAGTAAAAACACGCTCAAAAACAGAGACCATGATTTGTTTATAGAGCTGGGGGCTTTGGGCTAAATAGGCTTTATAACCAAAGTAGTCAACAGGAAAAATTTGAGAGCCGCCCTCGGTGGCGGTGGCAACAATAGTAGGAGCGTGGAATTCGGTAAAACCCTGGGCAAGAAGATAATCACGGAAAGCCTGGGTGACAGTGGCTTGGAGCTTAAAAATATCCTGAATTTTTTTATTTCTTAAAGAGGCGGCCCGATAATCAAGCATGACAGGGAGAGAAACTTTGAGATCTTTTTGATGAACGTCAAAGGGTAAGTCTTTAGCCGGAGCGATAAGATTGATAGATTCGACTGCGACTTCGATTTTGCCGGTAGTGAGATTAGGATTAAAAAACTTTTCCTCACGGGTCTTGACAGTGCCAATAATTTCAACGACCGATTCCTCTTTAAATTCCTTTAATTTCCTATCGCCAACAACCTGGACGATACCGGTTCGGTCACGAAGATCAATGAAATTTAAACTGCCATGAGCCCGAAGACTATTGATCCAACCCATCAACCGGACTTTTTGGCCAATGGACTTGAGGGTGTCGATAATGAGGGTTCGCGGCATGAATGAGGTATTTTAGCAAAAAATTCAGGATTTGAGGATGATTTCTTTGACAATCAGCTGAGGGGTGGAGGCGCCGTTCCAAGTATTAAGGTCGAGTTTGGCAACGATGTCGACTTTGTCCCCTACTCTCAATTGGCTATCAAGCTGGCCTTTTTTGAAGGCAATGGCTTCGGTTGCGATATTTTCTAAACGGGGAGTGGAAGGGTCATCGAGACGAAGTTTGAGATGACTGCCGGTGGAGCCGACAAGCTGTTTTTGAGAAATGGCGACATTTTTAAAGAGAAATAAAGGTTCGGGATTGCCGATACCAAAGGGCTGAAGTTTCTGGATAGTCTGATAATTGGCGGTTTTGGCGGCAGAGAGTTTCATCTCGGCGTCGACCTCGATTGAGGGAGATAAATCAAGAGAAGATAGTTTCTGGCTAATTGTTTTGGTTAAGAGTTTTTCTAGTTTAGGAATTAGTTTTGTTTTAATACTAAAACCGGCAGCCACAGCATGACCGCCAAGATCGAGAAATAAGTTGGAATACTGACGAAGAACATCAATAATATTTAATTCCTTGATGGAACGGCAGGAACCTTTGGAAACCTGATCGTCAAGACTGATGATAACGGACGGCAAATAATATTTTTCGGTAAGATTGCTGGCGATAAGACCAATAATGCCCGGATTAAAAGATTTATGGGAGACAAAAATTAATTTGTTTTTACCGGGAGTGAATTGTTTTTCGGCTAAATTAAGACTTTCTTGCTGTAACGATTGGCGGTCTTGGTTGTATTGGTTGAGGGATTGGGCTAAATTTGCGGCTTTGTGCGGATCGTTAGCAGTTAAGAGCTTTAGAGCGTTAGAAGGAGAGGAGAGACGACCGATAGCGTTGAGACGGGGGCCGACCAGAAAACCCAAATCATAAACAGAAAGAGTTGCTTGTTTGGCGCCACTAATCTCAATGAGCTTTTGGATGCCAAGACAAGGATGCTCCCGCAAGGCTTTAAGACCAAAAATAACAAAACTGCGATTCAAATTAGTGAGAGGCAAGCAATCGGAGATAAGGCCAAGAGTGGCCAAGCCTAGATCAGCATGAGGATCAAACTGACAAGCTAAAATCCAAGACAAAATACTGCCGGAAAAATGTAGGGAATGAATGATGGCTTTGGCCCGGGGCTTTTTATCAGAAGGAACATGATGATCAACGATAATAATGTCGATATTTTTGGGAATCTTAGCAAATTCTTTGGCGGCAACGATGCCATTGTCAACGGTAATTAAAAGGGAGTATTTTTTTGGCAGTTTTAAAAATGATTGGCTATTAAAACCGTAGCCGTCTTTTTGGCGATGGGGAATAAAAGAAGCAACTTTGGCACCAGCTTTCAATAGAGACTGACAGAGAACAGCGGTAGCACTTAAGCCATCAACATCATAATCGCCATAAATAAGGATGTTTTCCTGATTAGTAATGGCTTGCTTAATCCGCTTAACAGCTTTTTGAAGCTGGAAGGTGGAAATAAAGCCGGAAAAATCCTGAGGAAGAGCAGGGTAAAGGAAGCTGTCGAGATCTTTTTGGGTGATTTGGCGGTTTTTGAGAAGAAGGCCGAGAAGCTGACCTGGGGTAGTATTCTGGTCGATGATTCGGGATGACTTAAGAACGATTTTGGCCATGTTTATTGTTTGTAATTTTGGGCAGATTTGCTATAATCGCGATGGTCTTTATAGTGTTGCCACATTATAAAGCTAGTGAGCCGACGGCCCACTTTTAATAGTAATGCAAAAGGAGTACTTGAACAAATGGCAAACAAGTTATTTGTAGGGAACCTTCCCTTCGCGATGACCGATGACCAGCTGATGGGCATTTTTAGCCCTTACGGCCAAGTGGTTTCGGCTAATATAGTTAAAGACAAATACAGCGGCAGAAGCAAAGGATTTGCTTTTGTGGAATACAGCAACGAGGAGGAAGCCAAAGCAGCCATGCAAGCTCTGGATGGTTCTGACCAGGGCGGAAGAAAGATGGCGGTTAAAGAAGCCCTACCGAGACCGGAAAGACCGGTAAACCCCTAAGGGATAAACAGGTAAAAATTAATGGATTAATTTTTTTAATCCCGTCGAGGCAAATCGGCGGGATTTTTTTTGGGTTAAAATAGAGACGATGGAGAAATTTGTGTTTCCGGAAAAAGTCAAAACAATTATTAAGAAATTTCAGCAAGCGGGCGGAGAGATCTATGTGGTGGGCGGGGCGGTACGAGATTTACTCTTGGGACGGGCGGTACTAGATTGGGATTTTGCCACCAACCTAACGCCGGCAGAGATGAAAAAAATATTTCCAAAAAACAGCTTTTGCAATAATGCGTTTGGAACTTTTAGCGTGGTAGGGATGGATGGAGAAATTTTTGAGATTACTACTTTTAGAAGAGAAAAGGGCTATAGCGACAAAAGACATCCGGACCAAATAAGATGGGGTAAAACGATAGAAGAAGATTTGAAAAGAAGGGATTTTACGATTAACGCCATGGCAATAAAGATCGTAGATCATAGATCGTCGATCGTCGATTTGTTCGGGGGACAGAATGATTTAAAAAATAAATTAATCAGGGCGGTGGGAAATCCTGATGAAAGATTTGGAGAGGACGCCTTAAGGCTGATGAGGGCGATAAGAATCGCCACCCAGATTGATTTTGAAATCGAGAAAAAAAGCTGGGAATCGATAAAGAGGAACGCGGTTTTGATAAAAGAAATTGCCGGCGAGAGAATTAAAGAAGAATTATTCAAAATATTGGTAGATAAAAATGCAGGCAAGGGAATATCTTTGCTAAAAGAGAGCGGTCTATTGGAGATACTGATACCCGAAATAGTTAGGGGTGTAGGTTTAAAACAAAAAGGACATCATATCTATGACGTTTGGGTTCACAGCCTAAATACACTAATCAATTGCAGCAGCAGGAACCCAATAACCAGACTGGCTTGTCTGCTTCATGACGTGGGAAAGCCAGTAGTTTACAAGGGAGAAGGAGAGGAAAGGACTTTTTATAACCACGAGGTTGTGGGGTCAAGAATGGCGGTAGACGTGGGGAAAAGATTGAAACTGTCAAATAAAGAATTGGACCAATTATTTAGATTGGTGAGGTGGCATATGTTTACGGTGGGAGAAACACAAACGGATAAGGCGGTAAGAAGATTTATCCGAAACGTGACTTCAGAATATATTGACGAAATGATTGCCTTAAGACGAGCCGACAGACTAGGAAGCGGAGCCAGAGAAACCAGCTGGCGATGGGAATTGTTTAAAAAAAGGATTGTGGAAGTGCAAAAACAACCATTCTCGGTGACTGACTTAAAAATTGATGGTTATGATGTGATGAAAATTTTGGGGATTAAGCCGGGACCAAAAGTAGGAGAGGTTTTGGATAAAATATTTGCTGAAGTCGAGGAAAAACCAGAGATGAATAAGAGAGAGGTGCTGATAGAGAGGATTAAGACCTGGAACGTTTAAAGAAAAGGATGAGAGGGATGGCGACGGCGGTGGAGGAATAAGTACCAATAACCACCCCAATTAAAAGAGCCATGGCAAACCAGCGGGTAGTATCACCGCCTAAAAGCACCAAAGAAAGCAACATAAAAATAATGGTCATGGAGTTGTTGAAGGAACGGACAATAGTTTCGGACACGGCCTGATTAGCCAAGTCAACCCAGTTTAATTTGAAATTGTGGAGTTTAAGTTCACGAATGCGATCGAAGGTAACAACGGTATCATGGACCGAGGCCGAGAGGGTGGTAAGGACGGCAGTGACAAACAAGGAGTCAATTTCGGCGCCAAAAAAATGACCGAGAAGAGAAAAACTGCCAATGAGAATAAAGGCGTCGTGAAACATGGCCAAAACAGCCGAAGTACCAAAAGAAAGGTCGCGAAAGCGTTGAGCAATAAAAAACAGGAGGGCGATAGAGGAGAGAATAATGGCATAGATGGTTTTTTTGATTAATTCCTGCCCGAGGCTAGGTCCTAAAGTCTCAAAGCGGAGTTCGGAAAGGTCGGGGTCAAGTTTTTTTAGGTCTTCGGTTAATTTTATTTTTTGATCTTGGGTAATATTGGCAAATTTGAGAGTAAATTTTTGGCCGGTTTGGGAAACACTAGATAAATTAATTTGATTATCTTTAAAGAGTTGGTCAATTTGATCTCGGGAAAGAGAATTATTAGTGCTAATTTCCCAAACGCTACCACCAGCAAAATCAATGGAGGTTTTAAATCCCCATTTTATAATGGAAAAAATTGAGGCAGAGATGAGACTAAGAGATATAAGTAAAAATAGCGGCCGAAATTTCATGAGGTTCATGGGTTGGTTATAAAGTTTATAAAGTAAAAATTATTTATTTTTAGCAAGAACTCTTAATAAATTTCTGGTGACAAAGACGCCGGTGAAAATACCAACGATAATACCTAAAAGTAAAGTAACGGCGAACCCGCGAATCATACCTGAACTGTTTAAGAAGCTCCAGTTGAAAGGATTAAAGAGGATAAGGGCGGTGATAATGGTACAAGAGTTAGCGTCTTTAATAGAGTCCCAGGCGCGGCCAAAACCTAATTCCATGGCAAGGTTCCAGGGCTTGCCGGCCCGAAGTTCCTCGCGCATGCGAGCAAAGATTAGGATGTTGCTGTCGACAGCCATACCGACTGAAAGCAAAAAGCCTACTACTCCGGGAAAGGTGAGAGTTACCGGAATTAGCCGATAAAGAGTCAGGGTGATTAGACCATAGATAATTAAACCGATATCGGCGACTAAGCCAAGTTTGCCGTAATTGCCAATCATAAAAAGACAGACGATGACCAGACCAATTAGTCCGGCAAAAATTCCTTTTTTAATGGAATCTTGGCCGAGAGTAGCGCCTATTTGAGCCTGCTGGATTAGCTTAAGAGGAAGAGGCAAGGCCCCGGCGTTGAGCTGGGCGGCAAGGGTTTTGGCGGCCTTAGCGGTAAAGTTACCGTTGATAACCGCCCGACCGTCGGGGATAATTGACTGGACGACCGGAAAGGTAATAGGAATATTATCAAGAAAAATAGCGATACGCTTATTAAGAAATTCTTTGGTAGCAGCTTCAAAAAGCTTAGCGCCTTCAGCATTAAACTCAAGGGAAACTTCGGGTTGGGCAGTATTGGGATTGATGGTCACCGAAGCCTTGGTAAGATGAGAGCCGTTTAGCTGGGTGTCTTTAGAAAAGACATCCATAAAAGTAGCGGTGGCGGTGGCTTCGGGAGCAAGAACGGCTTCGCCTTTGAAGCTTAATTGGGCAGTTTGGCCGATTAATTCAATCGCCTGATCAACATTGGCAATGCCTGGCAGTTCGACGAGCAAACGATGTTCGTTGCCTTGGGCAGAGAGTTGAACATTGGTCTCGGAGATACCAAACAGGTTAACTCGTCTTTCAATGTTGCCCTTGACCGATTCCAAGGCCGAGGGAACATCTTCCTTTTTGACTTTTGAGGTATCGATGCTAAAAGTAAGAGAAACTCCACCAGCAAGGTCGAGACCATAACGGAGATCGAGGTTTTTTTTGAATTGGAAAGATCCAATCTTAAAACTAAATTCAGGACGATAAAAAGTATGTTCCCAATTAATTTTTTGCCAATGGATTTTTACCGGAAGAACGGCAGGCATATTAATAATAAGGCAAAGAAAGGTGACGCCAATGATAGTCCAGAAAATCTGGATGGTTCGTTTGGGCTGAAGAGAAGCCATAGGGGTATTAAACCTTAATCTTTGGCTTTGTCAATCAGGGAAAGCTGTCTGGGGTGACCAGAAAAAAGATAAGTAATCGTGTTGCGAGAACGACTAATTTTGAGCTGGACAATGTCTCCTTCTTTAATATCAAAGTCTTTAATGGTGGCCGCTGGGATGGTTAGGGCAAGGCTGTTGCCGGTTTTAATTACTTTTCTGGTTCTGGCCATTTAATCGGTGATGTCTAAAAGATCACCAAAGATAACAACGGGGTAGTTTAGAAAGAAATCGACCATAAAAGGGTCGTGCTTATGCTGGCGGAGCTGGAATTCGGTTTTTTCCATAAGCATATAATTGATTTCGCAGTTTCGTTTGATTTCTTCAGCTTTGATTAATTTCTCGATTTCTTTTAAGGCAACTTGACCGACAATGATCAGGTCAACACTATTTTTTTGATCAATTTGACCGGTTAGAAAAGAAAGACTGGCGATGACGGCTTTGACTGAGCCGAGCCGAGAAGAGTTTTCCTGAATGGAGAGGGCTAGACCACTGGATTTGTTGGCGAGAATCAAAAGATCGGTAAACAAAGGCGACTTTGGGTTGGCGGAGTAAAAAAGCCGATGAGCCCGCCATTCCGAAACTAAGATGCCAGCCTGTTTGAGGTTGGCCAGCTCGCGGCGGACGGAGTTGATTTCCTCACCGGTCAGCCTGACCAATTGGCGGACATAAAAAATCTCTTTAGGAAAATAAAAAATGATGCCAATTAGCTTGACCCTAGTTCGTGAAGTAAAGAGGCGCTTAAGACTGAGAGGTATTTTCATAAGTAACGGCAGAGTTTAAAGGGAGAATTTCAATCCAGATATTTCCGGGAACAAAATTAATTTCCCGGCCCGATTCATCCTTGAAAATAGTCCGGGAGGTTCGGCTGGCCTTGGACCAAGTTATTTTGACCTTTTGGCCGTTACTAAAGAATAGACCATCACCTTTACCAATAACATCGTAGAGATTATGAAGGTGCTGGTCGACAGAACGAGTTTCTTTGGCATATTGAATAATGACATTTTTGGCAGAAATTTGCTGGTTATCGTTAAAATCAACATGCGGCTGGCCGCCATTGCTACGAAGGTAGCGGTTACCGCTGGGATCATAAACCCAAGTAACAGAATAATCTTTATAACCGGACCAGAAATCAAAGCTGAAACTTTTGGGGTCGGGATTGACAGGTGTTTGGTCTTTGGCCTTAAACGACCAAGAGACAAATTTTTTATCCCAAGGGGTGTGGTTGATCTCGGTGATATTGGTTAATCCCCGGTCTTTGGCAATATTCCAAAGTTCTTTACTAGAGCAATACATGGTGTGTTCGGTGTCCCTGACGGTACCAGTACGTTCTGGTTCCCGGCGGCAAACTTTATAGGAGAGGGAAAATTGGTTGAGATCACTCCAGGTACCTTTGCTGGTCCAGCCATAGCTTTGGATTTGTTCGATAGCCATAGCCTTTTTGTTGGTAGTACAAGCAAAAGCGGTACCGGTAACAGGGTCGATCGGAGCACTGCAATTAGCCCCGCCAACATGGGCATAAAGGGGATAATCGCCATATTCAGAAGCCAGATCCAAAAAATAGGTCCGGGCAGAACGGACCGGCCCGATGTCGTACTTAGATTCAGCCCCTTTGATGGCGGCACAATAAAAAACAGCCATAAGTCTGGTAATACCGCCTTCGGCGACGGCTTCATAGACAATATCGGCGTTGTTTAAACCCGATTGAGGACGAGAGTCAGCGTGATTTTCGATCATGACGGCTAGGGGGCGGCGAGTGGTCCAAATATCTTTTTCTTCTTTAGTAAAGAGAGCCCCATTAAGAGGACAGACTTCGGTTTTGGGACCAGAAAAGGCGATAACCCCGGTTTTTTTGGGGGTGGGGGTAAGTTGGTCAGTAACCTCAGCGGTAGTTTGGTTATGGTCTTTGACGGGGAAAACACGTCCAAAAATAAAGTAGGATAAACCGGTAATAAGCAAGAACAATCCAACAAGGCTAACGACAGTAACGGTTTTATTTTGATTCATGGTTTTTGATTAATGGTTTTTAATAAAGCAGACTGTTCTTCTGCTGATAAAGCAGAATGGTCTGCTTTACCCTGAAGAATGGATTTGGCGTAGACTCGGGTATAGTCCCGGTTATGCAATGAAGTAATGATAACACCTGAATTGTTGTTATCCAACAAGCACAAAATAAAACTCTGATCACCACCGATATCTCCAAAGGGATTGAAACGGGTGAGAGTAAGACGATTTAAGAACTTATTATTCTGGGGAGAAGAATGGCTCGGGTGTTGGAGGCTGGTTTGTTTGTTCTTTTGGTAAAAAATAAAGATGAGGTAAATTAGCCCGAGGAAATTTATGAGAGAGAGGAGAAAAAGCAACGAAGACATTCTGAGTTAATTGTAGCAAAGCTGTGCTATACTGGCTTGAACTAAATGGCGACAGAAAATCGATATATAAAAACTGATTTGTGGAAAAGTTTAATTTTGAGCCTAATGGCAACGGGGGCGATTTTTTTGATATATTTCTGGCAACAAAAATATTATTAATTCACAAGGGAGGTGAAAATTAATGGCAACTATTAGATTTTATTCAGTAAAATTAAGAAAGTCGGTGGACGTTGACGTTTCAAAGGTAAAAAAGGTTACCTTGAAAAACGGCAGACTAGCAGCTGAAACAGTGGACCCAGAAACAGGGACAAAAATGTTCAAAATACTTTCAGCGGCAGATGCGGCCTTATTAAACTAAATTTGGTAAAATAAGTCAGGCTCCAAAGAAGCCGAAGGATCGACCCCGCAGTAGCGGGGAGGAAAGTCCGAACCACAAAAAGCACAGAATCCGCCTAAGGCGGGTCAGGTGTAAACTTGAGGCTCTGCTACAGAGACGAGCTCTGCGACGTTAAGTCGGAGAGGGTGAAACGAGCATCCTTCTGGTGGAAATTTCAAGTTGAAGCGTTAGAATCTAGCTTTTGAAAGCTTCAGGTCGAAAGAAAAGATAGATGATCCATAAACAGAATTCGGCTTATCGGTTTCTTTGGAGCTATTTATGACGAGTTTTTTCCTTTTCGTTGAGAGTCTTGAAGGTAGTCTCGAGGAAAATATAGGTGGGAAGAGAGAGCAGAGTGCCAAGCACACCGCCTATTTTGGCGCCGGCGGCAAGAACCAAAAGGGTGACGAGAGGATTAATACCAACGGTTTCTTTCATAACCTTGGGAACAATAAAATTATTTTCCAGCTGTTGGACAATAGTCCCCCAGATAATAGCCAAAATGGCCGTTAAAGGAGAAATGGTTAAACCGACAAAGGCGGCTAAGACGGCGGCAACAGCTGGTCCGATATTAGGAACAACCTCAAGGACGCCAGCAACAATCGCCAAAGGAAGGGCATAATTTAATCCCAAGATAAAATAGCCAAAATAAGACAGGACACCAACAATCAGCATGAGGAGAAGCTGGGCATTTAGCCAAGAGCTTAGTCGCGTTTCGAGTTGCTCAATGATTTTGACGATTTTGTCTCTGCCGTTTTTGCCAAAAATTTCGAAACTATACTTGGCTAAATTTTTTCTTTCTTGTAACAAGTAGAAGGTAATCATAAAAACGATGAGAGTAGAGAGAGCGTTGGAAAAAATAGAAACGGTGGCCTTAGCGATATTAGCGGGCAAGGTTTCGAGGATTTTGAATTGAGACGACCAATCAATAGCCGAGGTGCCAAAAACTTGAGTATTTCTCATAATGTCCGGCAGAGCGACAATGAGGGCGTTGGTTTGTTCGACCAAAACAGGAATAATACTGGCAAGGGCAAAAGAGATAAAGGTGATAATAACAAGATAAACACAAAAAATAGCCAACGACCTAGGGATTTTTAAATTCTCTAGCCGATTTACAGTGCTATTAATAGCGGCCATGAGAATAAAACAGAGATAGATAAGGATTAAGAGGCTACGCAACTGCCACAGAAAAGAGAGGGAGAGCAATAAAACAATGGTAAAGACAATGGTTTTATAGGAGATCTCAATCCGTTGTGGTTTCATAATCCATTGTACCATTTGTCAACGAGTTTAAGTAAGTTATGGGGGTAATTGCCATGGGTGATATCAAAAAAATGGACGCGGGGAGATTTTTTAAACCAAGTTTTTTGGCGACGAGCAAAGGCGTGTTCGGCAAAGCGCCATTTTTCAACACAGGATTCCAGGGAAGACTTTTTTTGGAAATACGGCTTAAATTGTTTGTAGGCTAAAGCGTTAAGACCGGGATGGCGCCAAGAGTATTTAGATAATAAGTTTTTTATCTCATTAATTAGTCCTAACCTAAGACGGAGGTTGACTCGCTTGTCTATTTGTTGATAAATATAGGAATTGGGGGCAGTAAGAGAAAGATGCAGACAATTTTCAATTTTCAATTTTTCAATTTTCAATTTTTTGTGGGGAGACAGGGAGATTTCGATTTTACGGATGAGGCGGTGGGGATTATGAAGATCAGAATTGTTTAAGAGTCTAAAAGTCTTAAAGTCTAAAAGTCTCAAAGTTATTTGGAGTAATTTTAAAGAAAATTTGTTTAAAAAAAATCTTAAAATTTTGTTAGGTTTGATGGAAAAAGTTTCGGTATGAGGATTAATAAGAGAATCAATGTATTGACCGGTGCCACCGACGATAATCGGTAATTTATTTTGAGACTGAATTTGATTAATTTTGACTAGGGCAAGTTTTTGAAACTCGGCGACGGAAAAGCTTTGGTTGGGAGCAATTAGATCAACTAAATGAATTTTGATATTTTTAGGGTGATCTTTACCGGTACCAATATCCATGCCGATATAGATCTGGCGGGAATCGGCAGAAATTAACTCACCATGATATTTTTGGGCGATTTTGATGGCCAAGGCAGTTTTGCCGGTAGCAGTGGGACCAGAAATGATAAGAAGTTTGTTAAACATTAAATCTAAACTCGACGATGTCGTCGGGGCGCATGAGGTAATCCTTGCCTTCGTGACGAAGCAGACCTTTGGCCTTGGCGCCTTCCCAACCATGATATTGGACAAAATCGTCGTAGGAAACAACTTCGGCCATAATAAACCCTCTTTCAAAATCGCTATGAATGACACCGGCGGCTTTAGGAGCAGTGTCGCCAGCATGGATCGTCCAAGCGCGGGCTTCTTTGATTCCGGCGGTATAGAATGACTGAAGACCAAGAGTTTGATAGGCTTTTTGGATAACTCTTTCCAGCCCGGATTTTTCCATGCCTAATTCTTGGAGATACCTTTTTTGGTCTTCTTTTGACAATTCGGAGAGCTCAAATTCGGTTTTGGCACAGACAGGAATAACTGTGTCTAAATTTTCAATTTTTAATTTCCAGTTTTTAATGTTTTGATAGGTATTTTCGTCAACATTGGCAACAATAAAATAAGGCTTGGCGGTAAGAAGAAAAAATTCTTTAAGCAAGAGTTTTTCCTCGTCGTCAAGTTTGAGGTGAACGGCTAGAACCCCCTTCTCCATTTCGGCTTTTAACTTTTGGGCAAGAGGATATTTTTTGCTCTTTTTTTCGAGAGCGTTATTTTTATTCTGATCAAGGTATTTATCGATAGTTTCCAAATCTTTAATGATAAGCTCGGCACAAACTACTTCAAAATCAGACTGGGGGTTGGTGGAACCCTCGCGGACAACAGAAGGGTCAGAAAAATCCCGAACCACATGACAGATGGCATCGCAGTCGCGAATGTTGGTTAGAAATTTATTGCCCAAACCCTGGCCTTCGGCGGCGCCTTTGACCAAGCCAGCGATATCAACAAATTCAACAGCCGCAGGAACAATTTTAGGAGTATTAACAATTTTAGCTAAAACAGGCAACTTATCATCCGGGACTTCGACCACACCGATATTAGGGTCGATGGTGCAAAAAGGGTAATTGCTGGCGTCAGCGACTTGACGGCCCAAGAGAGCGTTAAAAAGGGTGGATTTGCCAACATTGGGAAGGCCAACAATGGCGATAGAAAGGGACATAGATTATTTTACCAAAAATGTCCGGCAAAAAGTTTCTGCCGGGAGCGTTTCGGGGGTAAAGGAAGCAAAGGTTAACGAACCAAGAAAAGGAGAGGTTGAAAATTGAGAGCAAGGAAAAAACTGGTAAAAATTATAAAGAGGGGTATTGTCTGAAAGTTTGAGCATAGTTAGGTGATTCTGGCTGCCAATTTTAACCGGCAGACTGATATTGGAGCTAGAGATGACGATATCAAAAGGCGATGGCGAGAGGGGGTCGAGGGAATCAGTAAAGAGGAGGTTGTGAAATTTTAGTTGGTGCTGATAGTCACGAGAGGCTTGAGAAATCAGATTAAAATTTTGGCGGTTAAGAAGATTTTGATAAAAAAGATAATTCCGAAAAAGGACTTCGGGTTCGGGAGAAACAATATAGACTGGTTGGTCGGGAGGAACTAAAGAAATAGCCCGCGAGAGCAAGCGATGGCTAAAATTAAAAGATTCGGATTGATAGACGGGTGAGCGAAAAAAATAAAGATAGAAAAAATTAGCTAAACTAAAAAGATAGAGAAGGAAAACGGGATAATAGAGACGACGGTGGAGGTGAGAAAGGCCGACACCGGCGAGGATGAAAAAGAAGGGATATTGGAGGGCAGAACGGAGAGCATAGGCCGAATCGGGATCGCTCCGCAGAGCTTCGGGAACGGGAGAGAGGAGAATTAAAAAGGAGAGAAAATAAAAAAGGGACCGCTTTTTTTTATACAAAACAACCAGTCCGTAGATAATGATAAAAAAATCGAGATAGTAGAAATAACCATGTTGCCAAAGAGAGACATGGAGGGTGGGGTCACCCTTTAAGAAGAGGATTTGAGAGGAAAAATTGGTGAGATATTTTTCGATAAAATGACGTAAATAAAGCGTGATTTTGTTTGAAAAAATTGAGGTAAAGGGGGAAGGAACAAGCTGGGACCTTTCCCAGTTAACTTGGGAAGTAATTTGAGGAGAAAGAGGACTAAGCAACTCATGGAGACGGGTGGAGGGTAAAGATTTTACTTCTAAAAAATAACGAAGGGTGATAAGACAGCAGAGGGAAAACAAAATTAGATATTGCTTTAAGAAACGGCGATTTTTTAAATAAAAAAAACACAGAGAAACAAAGACGAAAGGAATAAAAATAACTTTGGTGGCGATGTAGCTATAAAAACCAAGAGCGAGAGGGATAAAGACTAAAAGGATCTGCCAATTTTTAAGGAGAAGAAGATAAAGAGAAAAAACAAAAAAGAAAATGGCGAGAGGGGCATCGAAGGCGGTGCGAGCAGTATAAATGCTCCAGGGGTTGATGGCGGCGAGAAAGGCAACAAAATAAGCGATTCGAGAACCGAGAAGCTGGCTGGTTAAAAGATACAAAACCAGAATAGTCATAACACTAAAGAAAACATACGGAAGACGAGCGTTAAATAAGGAAAGTTTGAGCGGGCCAATAAAAGGAGCTATAAGGAGAAAAGGGATTTCGGAGCTGGTTTCCCGAGGAATGGTGGTAAAAGATAATGGGTGCCAGTCTTCGCGCAAATTAGTGCCTTTCAGCCAAACAGTTTTAGCGTTAAGAACAAAATGGAGTTCGTCATTGGTGATACCAATGGGAAAGCGATCGAGCCAAAAAAGACGCAGGAACAAGGCAAAAATAAGAATAAGGATGATTTTCCGGTTCACTTAGTTATTTTAAACCAAAAAACCCTCCCGCAGACCCAGGAGGGTTTTAAGAAAGGGACAAGTTTACTTGACCATTTTTTTAATTTTGGTACCAGGAATGTAGCGGGGCATGCGACGAGCCAAAATTTTCTTGGCTTCCTTGGTGCCAATGGCTTTGATTGTTTTTGGTTTAAACATCTTGGTTTTGAAGGTACCAAAACCGGAGAGTTTAACAATTTCGCCGTTGGCTAGACTTTTCATAATTTCGGTAAGAAAGGTTTCGACGGCTTGCTTGGCAGCTTTCTTACTGAGTTTGGCCTTCTGTGAGACTACTTCAATGAGGTCTTTTTTGGTCATATTTTGGTTAACTTATAATTCAGTATAAAGTTTAGCCTAAATTAACGAAAATGCAAGATGCCTTATTCAGTTTTTGCCGCATTTTTACTGATTCGGTTACCGGTGATAATGTGGCTCGTCCTTAATTCACGGACAACGGTGACTTTAATTTGGCCGGCCCATTTGGCTTCTTCTTCCAACTTTGAGGCAATATCTTGGCTTAGAACTTCGGCTTCAGCGTCGGAAACGACAGAAGGCTCAACAATAACCATCACTTCCCGGCCGGCTTGATAAGCGGCCACGCTGGTGACTCCGGGAAAGCTTTTGGCTATATCCTCAATGTTTTTCATGCGTTTGAGATATTCTTCGTGGACCTCATAGCGGGCGCCTGGCCGAGTGCCCGAAGCGGCATCGCCAATATAAACGATGACTGATTCAACCGAAGAAAAGTTTTTGTCTTGATGGTGCTCTTCGACGCAGTTAATAACTGGTTGGGGAATTTTGTATTGACGCAAAAGATCGATACCTACATCGATGTGGGTGCCTTCCTGGTCGCTAACGACCTTGCCGATATCGTGCAAGAGACCACCGAGACGAACGGTGTTGACATCGGCTTTTAGCTCATAGGCAATAGCGACGGCAATCTTGGTGGCCTCAATAGTATGTTTAGCCAAGTTTTGACCATAGGAAAACCTAAATTTATATTTACCGATTTCTTTTATCAGTTCCAGCGGAAGACTAAAAACTCCCAATTCCTGACAAATCCTTCTACCTTCGTTAATGAGCAGTTTGTCCATTTCTGCCCTGGTTTGATTAACAACCTGCTCAATCCGAAGCGGCTGGATTCGACCATCCTTGATTAATTTTTCTAAGGCAAGACGGGCAATTTCTCGACGGGTGGAGTCAAAAGAAGAGATACGAATATCGTTGGTCTCGTCTAATTCCAATTCGGTGCCGGTAGCTTTCTCGAAGGCATGAATATTACGACCTTCGCGACCAATGATTTTACCCTTGATTTTCTCGTCGGCAAGAGAAATAACAGAAACGGTGTATTCGGCGACATAGTCGGTGATGCCGTGGCGAAGGGCTTCAATCAAAATTTCCTTGGCAAGCTCATCCTGGCGTTGCTGTAGGTCTTCTTTGGCCTCAGAGATTTTTTGGGCTACCCAAGTGGACATTTTTTTCTCGGTACTGCTAATAATAAGCTGTTTGGCTTTGTCAACATCAAGGCCGGAAATCTGCTCCAACTTCTCGAGCTGTTTACGATAGAGATCGTCTAAAGAAGCAAGTTTATTTTTTAATTCAGCCGATTGAATATCAAGATTTTTTTCCTTTTGGATAAGGTATTTTTCTTTTTCATCGAGGGACGAGAGCCGTTGAAAAATTTCAGCCTCTTTAGCAATGGCGGCAGCTTCGAGACGGCGAGCGTTTTGAAGGATCTCATCGGCTTTGGCTGACAAACGGGGCGAAGGAGCGGTTTTGGTGGTTTTTTTGGGGCTAAAAACAACCCGATTCTTTTCGGCCGGAACAGGCGAAGAAACGGCAGTACTGGTAGTAGGCTTGCTGACTTTTGGGGCCGACAAAATACCTTTTAGTTTTGAATAAAGTGAATCAAACATAAATTATCCTCCCTTTTACTTTTTACCAAACCAAACCTGCTCGTTTTTAATCCCCTGAAAGCAGCAAACCAGATAAGGAAATAACGATTAGCATGGAAGTAATGATAAAAAGTAAATAAAAAATTATTAATACTTGGCAAACTAAAGATCGAAGTATTTTACCCAGATTTAAGAAATTCGTCAATTGCGATTTTGACGTCGTTTAAGGAAAAACCACGTCTAATCAAACCAGACACCAGACGGGCTTTGGCGGGAGATTGGGAAAGTAATGAAGGATTATTAATTTGACGCTTTAGAATTTTTAAAATTTTGGGGACTTCACTCCGGACAGGAAGCGAATAATTAATCCCCTCGCGTCGCAAAAGGTATTGGAGGTGCCGGTTTGACTTGCGAGAATGGCGTTTAAGAAAGTAATCAAGAAATTTTTGGGGGTCAAGGAGGTGGTGTTCTTTTAGATAGTCAATAGTACGATTGAGATCCTCCTCTCTGGCTTGAGGATAACGGTGACTTAGTTTAAGACGGAGGGTTTTTTCGGATTTGGGCGAGATGGCTAGCTGGCGAAGAGCGTAAGACCTTAATAAAAACAAAAGGGATAAATTGGCAATTTGTTGATAAAGAGATGGATCGATTTCCTGACCCGGAGAGAGTTTAAAAGTTAGGACGTCTTCCGGGCTGACCGGGAGGATTGTCCCGTTGGAAAAATGGAGAAAAAAACGCTTGGCTGCAAACGAGGATTTAATCTTCTCCAGAATCATCAGTTTTTGGTGTGTTGAGAGATTTTAGAGGATTATTTTTAATCTTTTCTAGGATTTGATTTTTAAGATTGAGAGCAATTTTAGGGTTCTCCCTAAGGTAGGCTTTGGCGCCTTCCCTACCCTGAATTTTTTGCCCGTTGATATCAAAAAAGGCGCCGCTTTTGGTAATTAAACCGGATTGGACGGCCATGTCAACTAAACTACCCATCACCGAAATCCCTTCATTGTTTAAGATATCGAATTCGGCCTCTCGAAACGGCGGGGCGACTTTGTTTTTGACAATACGAGCGCGGTGTTGGGAACCGACAGTTTCTCCGCCGGCAGTTTTAATGTTGGCAATTTTACGAAGGTCAATGCGAACAGAAGCATAAAATTTTAAAGCTAAGCCGCCGGGGGTGGTTTCGGGATTACCAAACATAATACCGATTTTTTGGCGAAGCTGGTTAGTGAAGATAACCACGGTTTTGGATTTAGAAATAGCACCGGTAAGTTTACGCAGGGCTTGGGACATAAGCCGAGCCTGAACTCCCATCATAGAGTCACCCATTTCGCCTTCAATTTCGGCCTTGGGGACAAGGGCGGCAACAGAATCGACGACAATAACATCGACAGCATTGGAACGAACCAGGGTCTCGACAATCTCTAGGGCTTGTTCGCCATTATCAGGCTGGGAAATAAGAAGATTGTCAAGATCAACACCAACGACAGCGGCGCGGCTAGGCTCAAGGGCGTGTTCGGCATCGATAAAGGCGGCAGTGCCGCCCATTCTTTGGGCTTCGGCAATGACGTGAAGAGCAACGGTGGTTTTCCCTGAAGCTTCGGGGCCAAAAATTTCCGTGACCCGGCCACGAGGCAAGCCACCGACACCTAAAGCCAGATCAAGAGGGAGACAGCCTGTAGGAATAACTTCGACTGACATATCAGTTTTTTTGTCACCCATTTTCATGATCGAACCTTCACCATACTCTTTAGTGATTTGTTCCATGGCAAGACGGACAGCTTCAAGCTTTTTGGATTGAAGCGAAGAATTTTTTAAAGAAGTCGCCTTATCTGTTTTTGGATGTCGTCCCATAAATAAAAAAATGGTTAATCGAGATAAAGATACCTGTCTTAGGTATTAAGTATCAGGTATTATGTATTAAGTATAAGACATAAATGGAAAATAAGGAAAAGATAAAACCATTCACTGATTTGATAACATGGAAAGAATCATATAAATTAGTGTGATGATCTATAAAGCAACAAAATTATTTCCAAGAGAAGAATTATTTAGCTTGACGGACCAAATAAAAAGGGCTTCGATTTCAATATCATCAAATATAGCCGAAGGATTTTTAAGGAGAATAAGAAAAGACAAAACTCATTTCTATTATCAGGCATTAGGTTCGACCGAATTACAAAATCAACTTTTAATCGCTAAAGATGTAGGGTACTTAGAGAAAGGCTCGTTTTTAGAATTAGCAAATCAGACGGTCAGCGTCAGTAAGTTGATTAACTCTTTATTAAAATACCTGAATACTAGTGTTAAAATACCTGATACCTAATACTTGATACTTAATACTTAGGTGACGGGGATTGGCGCAATTGGCTAGCGCGCACGTATGGGGTGCGTGAGGTTACGAGTTCGAATCTCGTATCCCCGACCAACTTAAACATTGCGAATTTTGCGGGCAGTTTGTTTGCTCGCTCGCCCCGCCTGCGGCGGGGCTTCGCTCGCATTTTTCCGTATATTTCGGCACAAAATCAAACGGACGGACAAAATCAAAAATCAGTTTTCTGTCCAGCAGGCGGCGGTTCGTTCCAATTTTTTCCGCAAACGATTTGATTTCATCAAAATCGTTTGACGAAGCCAGTTTTTCGGCGTGGTGAGCGGATAAAATCCACTCTTTCAATGGTTCAATCCAATTGTTTCCATTTCGCCCAAAATCAACCTTTCTTTTGTTTAGGTCTGTTTTTGTTTTGATAAGTTCGTCCTTTTTGGCAAGATAGGTTTCTTTTTCAATACTTCCGTCCAAAAAGGCGTTTACCAACTTATCAAGTTTTTGCTCGGTTTCTTTGATTTCCTTTTCCAGATTTTGGGCGAAAGATTGCGAAGACTGGATATTTTCTTTTTCCCATACTTCCACTTTTGCCAGCATTTTTTCTTTCCAGTCTTCGCAAAGGGCGACTTTTGAGATTTTGCCTTTCAACTGCTCAACCAGTAAATCCTCTCTCAAATATCTTTGTGAACACGAGCCAAGCCGCTTTGTGCAACGGTAATAGCGGTAAGTCCCGCCGTTGCCGTGCGCCCATTGAGCGGTTATTGCCGCGCCACATTCCCCGCAAGTTAAAAGTCCGGTGAATGGGAAATAATGTCTCTTTTTGGAATGGCGCGGCTTGGCTCGGTTCTTTAATACTTCCTGCACTTTCTCAAAAGTCGCTCTGGAAACAATTGCCGGAAAACCGCCCTCGTAAGTTTCGCCGTTGTGAATAATTAAGCCGAGATAAACTTTGTTTGTTAGCATTCTTTGGAGTGTTGCTTTGCATAGCGGTTTTCCGGTTCCGCTCACCACGCCCCAAAAACTCAGGCGTTGGCCTAAACTTTCCAAAGTATGGCGGCCTTGCGCGTATTCCTCAAACGCCTTTTTAATAACTCTTGCTTTCATTTGGTCGGGTTCTATTGTGCGGGTCTTGGGATTATTCACATAGCCGAACGGCGCAAGTCCGGGCCATTCGCCCCGCCTGAGTTTTTGGCGAATCCCGCGCTTAACATTTTCCGACAAATTGTCGGAATAATATTTTGATTGGCCAAAGGCGACTTGAAGCATAAAAAGTCCTTGCGGAGTTGGCTCAAACCAAAATGTAGGAAAGCGCAAAGAAGCGATCTTGCCGATGTCTATCAAGTAAATCACTTGTCCGCCGTCAACGCTGTTTCTCGCTAATCTGTCGGGGTGCCAAGCCAAAATACCGACTGGCTCTTTGCTGGCGTAAATTTTCTGTATCATATTGTTAAAAATTTCTCGGCCCGGCTTCTTTGCGCTTTTACTTTCAATAAACTGCTCGCTGATTTCTATGTTTTCTCTTTTGGCAAAGTCCGCCAACTCCGCGAGCTGTGCTTCAATGCTCATTACTTGTCGTTCCTCGTCTTCTGTTGATTTACGAGCGTAGAGAAAATATTTTGTCTTCATAATGTTTTACTCCTTAATTTTAATAAGTCGCCTTTGGCCATTCCGCCTTCGGCGGAAAAAGCGCGGGATTAAAAAACTGGCTTCGTAGTGCCGCAAAGCGGCACACGGAAAAAATTGGAAAGCAAAAACATTTCAATAATTTTTTTAATGGTATGTTTTTGCTCTGGCGGCTTCGCCGCCCCGAACCGCCGCCTGCTGGACAGAAAACTGATTTTTGATTTTGTCCGTCCGTTTGATTTTGTGCCGAAATATACGGAAAAATGCGAGCGAAGCCCCGC
>Ga0067045_1002630_pt1 | contig 63711 bp, 52 predicted proteins | sample TerdegcTABiofilm_FD_59184 | JGI IMG/M metagenome (GOLD analysis project Ga0067045, IMG submission 59184) | Combined Assembly of (Gp0054472, Gp0054536) Wastewater bioreactor microbial communities from Singapore -Terephthalate degrading...
CTTGCATTTTTCCATCAATAACATCAGTATTATTGATGGAAGCGCCGACTTTCTCGATACGCCCAAAGATGTCTTTCATGAAATAACCGATCTGAACCTGACTGTGCCATTCGTGTCAAATATGCAGTACCACCTTCAAACCTTTGTCCAACCAAAGTTTTCTGCCCTAGTGAATGGCGACTCCTTTACCATCGAGGGGAAGACCAAGCCTTTCGCAGATTCGCTGGAAACAGAATTTGATATCAATATCAAAGACCTTGATCTGGCAGATTACTTAGGGTATGTGCCATATAGAAGACACTTTACCCTCCTTTCAGGTTCCCTGGATTTGGTTGCGAAGGTTTCGTATATCCAGTATGCAGAGAAAAAACCAGGTCTCGAAGTAAACGGCAAAATGGAGCTTAAACAAATCACCCTTGTTGACGAAAAAAAGAACCTTCTTTTCAAGGTTGAAGGGATTGATTTGGAGATTGCCTCTGTAAAACCTCTCGATGATTTATTTCATCTCACAAACATGAGCATTCGTTCTCCTGAAATCACTATGCGACGAAGCAAAGACAGGAAAATAGATATTGTTACCATTTCATCCCTTCTGTTTGGTGATGAGAAGCAACAAGGCGATACAAAGACACCGCAACCGGTCAAGGATAAAAAATCTGTGTCCGTTCTTATTGATGAATGGAGATGGAATAATGGGAAAGTGCGCTTTCTGGATGCAATGCCCGAAGAATCTGTGACCATAGAAATCAAAAATGCTGAGATAGAGGCCAAAAATGTCTCTCTCGCAAAGGGAAACAAGGCTGATATACAGTTTTCATTTCTCATGGGAAGGACAGGTAAGGTGAGCGGAAAAGGGACAATTGGTCTTGAGCCTCTTGCGGTCAATCTATCTCTTGATATGAAGGGACTGGGAATCAACACGTTCCAACCCTATTTTACAGACAAAGTAAGGGTGCATATCTCATCAGGCAGTGTAAATACTACTGGGGCTCTGGTGCTTGATAAACCTGAGGGCAAGGATATATCAGCCCGATATACGGGTAAGCTCCTTATTAATCAGTTTCATGCGGCGAACAAAGAAGATTATGAAGAGCTGCTGCGGTGGCAGACCCTTTCTTTCGATAGCCTTGATGTCAGCTACAATCCAACGCGATATAGTGTCAAGGGTATATCGTTGTCAGATTTTTTTGCGGCAATAGCGATCGAACCCGACGGAACGCTCAACCTTCATGACCTGATTGTTAAGGAGGAGGGAACCAAACAAGACGAGAAGGCTCTTACAAAGACTCCCGCACCACAAGAAGCTGCTCCCACCGAACCTGCAACGCAGCCCAACGTTGAAATCGGGGGCATTACGCTTCAGGGTGGAACGATCAAGTTCACTGACAGATCCATAAAACCGAACTATACAGCAAACCTAACAAAGATAGGGGGGAGGGTCTCCAGCCTTTCCATGAAAAAGGATACGGCATCTGACGTGGAAGTGCGGGGCAAGTACAATGATTTTGTTCCTCTCGAAATAGTCGGGAAGGTGAATCCCTGGAAAGAACACTTCTATGTTGACCTCACTGCACACTTCAAGAATTTTGAGCTGAGCCCCCTCTCTCCTTATTCGGGGAAATATGTCGGTTACACAATAGACAAAGGGCAACTCTCTTTCGATCTCAAGTACCTCATTGTTCAGAAGAAACTCGAGGCACAGAATCGAATACTGATTGACCAGTTAACTTTCGGCGAAAAAGTGGAAAGTCCCGATGCGATCAAGCTTCCCGTGAAGCTGGCTGTGACACTCCTTAAAGACAGGCAGGGCAGGATAAATCTCGACATCCCGCTGACAGGCAACATTGATGATCCACAGTTCAGCATCTGGGGAATTGTATGGAAGATAATCAAGAATCTTCTTGTCAAGGCTGCCACCTCACCCTTCGCCCTCCTGGGGTCCCTCTTTGGCGGCGGCCAGGATCTGAGTTATGTAGAATTCGATTACGGTAAGACCAACCTGGCAGATGCCGCTGCGAAGAAGCTTGAAAACCTTGCAAAGGCGCTGCAGGAAAGGCCGGCAGTGAATGTTGAGATTGTGGGTTATGTCGACGTTGAAAAAGACCGTGAGGGCCTTAAGGACCTCCTGCTCTCCAGGCGGGTTAAAGCCCAGAAGGCGAAGGATCTTGCCAAAAAGAACGAGGCTCCCGCTCGCATAGACGACGTGAAGGTCGGTCCTGAAGAGTATGAGAAATACCTGATAAAGGCCTACGAGGCAGAAAAATTTGCCAAACCACGAAACATTGTCGGTCTGACAAAGAAATTGCCGGTCCCGGAGATGGAAAAACTCATGCTAACGAATATAGCCGTGAAAGATGAAGATCTCCGTAATTTGGCCCTGGAACGGGCCACATCGGTAAAGGATTTCATCCTCCGATCCGATAAGGTAACGCCCAACAGGCTTTTCATCGTTCAGGCTCAGAGCCTTATCCCTGAAAAAAAAGAAAATCTCAAGGCAAGCAGGGTAGATTTCAAAATAAAATAATACATATAGCACTTACTGAACAGGAGGGATGTGTGAAAGAACCGAATAGCCCTTACCCATTGAATGTACTATGGGTTTACGGGGTTGGAGGTGTTGGCGGCTACTTTGGAGGGAAACTGGCGTATTCCATTGAGCACAATCCGGGTTCAGCCAGACGAGTCTTTTTCATAGCGCGAGGAGAGCATCTTGATGCAATTAAGCAAGGCGGATTAATCCTTAATACTGCCGAACAAGATGGAATGAGGTGCATGCCGTACCAAGCCACGGACAGAACTGAGGCTATTCCCGACCCGGACCTCTGTTTCCTCTGTGTGAAAGGATATGACCTTTACGCAGCAATCCACTCACTTGTTGGTAAAGTAAAAAAACACACAATTATCATTCCCCTCTTAAATGGTATTGATATCCATGAGAGAGTTCGTAAGGCTTTGAAGGCAGGCGTTGTTCTCCCGGCGTGTGCCTATGTGGGTACCCATATTGAGAAGCCTGGAACTGTAACCCAGAAAGGGGCGCCTGGCGTTATTCTCTGCGGAAAAGATCCTGCCTCCAGGAATTTCAACCACGAACCCCTTATCGCCCTCTTCAACGCTGCCAACATAAGATTCAACTGGGTAGACGATCCTTTTCCGGCCATCTGGGAAAAATATATTTTCATCGCGGCTTTTGGGCTTGTAACAGCCTATTCGGAAAAAACCCTCGGTGCGGTAATGGTCGATCTTGAATTGAGAGGGCTGGTGGAAAAAATTATGGGCGAGATTGTTGCCATTGCAGAAAAGAAAGGGATATCTCTCCCTGCCGGGATTGTGAAAACCTCTCTCGGGAAAGCCAACAACTTTCCTTTCGAGACCAAAACTTCATATCAGCGTGATATTGAAGCAAAAGGCAAACGCAATGAAGGAGACCTTTTTGGGGGAACCATCATCAGGATGGGAAAAGAAGTGGCTGTTCCAACACCCACCACAAAATTCTTATATGGAGAAATTGAACACCGCCTTGGATTACCAGCCGATCAATAAGCAAGTTTAGGGATAATTATATGCTCTTCGCTGATACCGTTTACTGATCACCGATTACCGGCTTGAACCCTCTCTGCTCTTTCTCGCCCAAGCCTCATACTGCGCGGCAATCTCAAGATACTTTTCCCGTGTGACAATCGGTTTATTAATCTCTGCCAAAAGCGTTGACTCAACCCTTCCTTGTATGGCAAGCATCTTCCCTGCCTGCTGGATCATATCAAGGTGAGATTCAAGGAGCTGGGGCGCCATCTGCAAGGCAATTGATCCAGGTATACAAATCTCACCAATAGGATTGCTGCCGAAATTGGCAGCCTGGGCCTTGTAGGTCTGAATGAGCGGAGTAAAGCTTTCGGCTTCTGGAAATCCTGAAGTAGAGATAAGAAAAAACTTCTCCGGCATGGACCAGCGAAAAGGGTGCCGAACACGGTCTTCGGTGTCAATTCTCAGGAAAGGGTCCATACAACAAATACATCGATCCATGACAGCTTTCATCTGGGCACTCATGGTATCAACATATACGGGTGTTGCCATAACAAAAACGTCTGAATCTCTGAAGTGAGGGTATAGTGTATCCATATCATCTTTCATTGCACAGATACCAGGTGTCTTGTGCATACAAGTTAAACAGGCGCTGCACGCTGAGATGGCAAGATCCTTAAGGTGAATGGTATGGGTCAGGACACCTCCCTCTTCAAGACCTTTCAGAAATCTATCGAGCAGCTTCCATGTAACCCCCTTCATTCCCCGTGCACTCCCATTTAAGGCAATTACCTTCATAATCCCCTCCTTCCATTAGATATTTCTTTCGGTTGACCTTTCCGAAAACCTGCTCATATCTTATCTCTGAAGTAATGAAGAAAATCAACGATAAATATATTGTATGTCGTATTTTATATTTCGTACAACGGGAATCTACGTTAAAATATAATATGGTAAAAGACATAGATCTCATCCCTTCTGAACTTCGCGCAATAGAAACCCACAAATACTTTCTCTCTGAGAGAGAGGGAAGAGAAGTCAGTTTTGAAGAAGCCATGATAGACTTTATCAATAATTATGAGGCTGATTTTCTGTGTAAGAAACAAGTTGAAGACAACCAGCAGCAGCGTCAGGAAATACAGAAATACAAATGGATCGAGTCTGAGAAGGAAGGCCATGATATCGGCAGCACAAAGGCGGCGATGGAATGGATTGAAAAATATGGATGCATTTGGCGTGAAGAGCGAGAATCACTTGAGAAGAACGGGTTTATCCGACAGTCAGTGGAAATAAGACATGAATCCGGGGCCCATATAGACATAGAAAAGCTCGCGGCAATAGCTCGTACTTTTGACTGCGATATATACATTCATAAAAACAGAATGGAACATTACAACTTCAAATTGTTTGGTAATAAAGAGTATCTCAATGTCAAATCGATCCTCTCACCAAAATCCCTCGATGCCGTTCATGGTGAGACTATTGAGCTTATCGCAACAGGGGGAAGAGCAATGGATGCACTTGATGTTTCAGTTCGCTTCCTCAATGAATCACCGCCTTGTTTTCCACCAAAGACTGAGTATACTAAATCGTTTCGAGACCATTCGCCGTGAACAAATTTTTTTATCCTTCGAGTATTGCCATTTTTGGCGTCTCCCCAACCGATAACAATCTCGCCCGTATCATTGTGGAAAATCTGGACCGTTTTAGATTTGCCGGCAAAGTATTTCCCGTGGGAACAACACAAGGAAAACTTGGAAAAAGAACGATACTTACATCGGTTAATGAAATCAACGGAACACCAGACCTGGGGGTTATCCTCGTTCCCGGAAGATTCGTTCCCGAAACCCTCGTGGCATGCGGGAGAAAGGGCATCCGCTATGTCATCATCGAGTCAGGTGGATTTTCAGAGTTTGACGATAGCAAGAAGGCACTGGAGGATCAGATACGGTCAATCGCTAAAGAGTTTGGGATGCAGATCATAGGACCAAATTGCTTTGGAGTCATCAACCTTGAAAATGGCGTTGTTCTTCCCTTCTTTGTTTTGAATCCTGGGTATCTGAAAAAAGGGTCTGTCTCTCTCATTTCCCAGAGCGGGGGGATTTTCTATGACACATCGATGCTTACATCATGTGAAGGCATCGGCCTGGGCAAGCTCATGAGCATTGGCAATAAACTTCTCACCAATGAAATTGCCTGTCTTGAATACCTCATGAAAGACGATAAAACATCCGTTGTAGGGCTCTACCTTGAGAACTTCACCGATGGAAGAAAACTTATGGAGCTTGCCTCTCAAACGAACAAGCCTATTGTATGCCTCAAGGCTAATCGGAGCCAAGCCGCAGAGGAGGTTGCCAGGTTTCACACAACTGCCCTTGCCGGAGACGATGAAGTGGCCGATGCCGCCTTCAAACAGGCTGGAATCCACAGAGTGCAGAATTTTCGTGAAATGCTGGATGCTTTTAAAATATTCACCCTCCCGTTCATACAAGGAAATAGGCTTGCGCTTATCACCCGTTCGGGTGGACATGGAGTTTTATCTGGCGATGCAGCCCACCGTCATGGTTTTGAGCCGGCAAAGCTTTCGGACAGTTTTTTTGATTGTGTCAAAAGCAAGAAAATAAACGTTATACGGACAACAAACCCCGTTGATGTAGGAGATGTATACAGCCTGAATGTCTATGGGGAGGTTTTCGAAAAAGCCCTTCAGGAAGAGAATGTAGATGGTGTAATTTTTGTGGCAACATTCAGTTCTGAGACGGATGGTCTCGCTGTAGAGAAGGCTTTGAAGGATGCTGCCTGCTTAACACCGGCGTATGGAAAACCGATTGTGTTCTGTATGGTCACGAATAAGGAACGTTGGTTTCCTTTAAGAAGTGCGGCTGATTTTCCTGTGTTCACCGATGTTGACGATGCACTGAAAGCCCTCGCGCTGTCCCGTGAGCATTGGAGGAATACCCTGAAAAAGCAGACCCGAAGAAAGAGAAAAATGTCTTTTGTGCGCCATAGAAAGGCATTGAAAGCCACAAGCACGTCAGGGATGATTGATAGCCTAAGCGGTTTTGCTCTTCTGCAAGAGTACGGTATCACTGTGGCAGAGCATTGTGTGGCGAGAACTTACTCAGAGGCCAGAAAAAAGGTGCAGGAAATCGGTTATCCCATAGCACTGAAAAATGCATCCCCAGCAGTTCTTCACAAAACAGAGCAGGGAGGGGTGGTCCTCAACATCAGGAACGATCGAGAGCTGGGGAACGCAATTAACAAGATGAAATCTGATATCTATCTCCTCCAGAAAATGGTACCTGCCGGAGTTGAAGTGATTGTTGGCAGTAAGCGCGATCGGGAATTCGGACCAGTCATCCTCTTCGGCCTTGGTGGTATCTTTGTCGAAGTTTTCAGGGATACCGTTCTTCGGGTTGCTCCTGTTAACTTAACAACTGCAAGACAGATGATCGATTCGATCAGGGGTTCTGCGCTCCTCAAAGGATTTCGGGGCGGCAAACGCTGCGACACTGAGGCGCTTGCTCATGCTCTTGTAAACGTTTCTTGGATCCTTTTGAATCACAATGAAATCACAAACCTCGACATCAACCCGCTCATCGTTCTCGAAAAGGGTCAAGGCTGCGTTGCAGTGGATGTGAAGATGCAGGCCCTTTTTAATAACCCGTTTAGGTTACATACAGAAAATTGATGGATTTTTGTAATGACTATGCATAGCAGTGTTGATGACAGAACCCCGGCGTTAGTTTACTATCTTTTCGGCCTTCATTGAGTACCGATCAGCAAAAGGGGTGTCGCCCTCCCTGATGAGCGCAGTGCCTTCCATGACATTGCCTTTTACAACTGCCTCCATGTTTATGATAAAGATTCTTCCGCGCACAGCATCGGAGACTGAAATGGTTATGTCATTGCCCTGGATATTCGTGTCTTCGACAGCATATCGTCTTTTTCCATCGCTCAGACTGGCCCGGATCTTCTGAAAATCCTGCTTAATTAGAAGTACGTATTCCCGTGTCTCCTTTTCATTGCGGAGCGTTACCCGCCAGTTCCCATCGACATGAGCAGGGACAACCCACAGGTAGACAGCTGTGCCGTATGCCTTCAGCGTCATGTCAGGTTTCCATCTGCCCATCTCCCACATGTGGGAAACAATTTTCGATCCTGGCTTTAGTTCTTTCAGAAACTTTGGCAGTAAGCGCGCGTTCAAATCCGGAAGAAGGTAGAGGGTAACAACCGTTGCATCACGCAAATCAACGGTAAAGAAATCCTCTTCAAGGAATCTTACCCTTTCCGAAACACCTGCTTCTTTGGCATTCTTAACGCTTTCGACAACCAATTCCTTGTCCAGTTCAACCCCCACACCCCGGGCACCGAAATCCCGTGCCGCCGCAATGACAATGCGGCCATCCCCTGATCCCAGGTCGTAGACGACGTCATTCTTGTTGACCTCAGCAAGCTTGAGCATCTCTTTGACTACTTTATGGGGAGTCGTTGCAAAAACAACATCGGGAATCGTTTTCTTGCCGGGTATAGAATCGCAGCAGCTCAGAGTGAGACAAAGAACAAGGGATGAGAGTAACTGAACAAATCCATTCTTCATAACGTTACCTCCATTCTTAGATATGTCTTTTTGACATCACAAGAAAAGGAATTCCGACGAGAAACACTCCGATTCCTGTCAACGCTCCTATTCCGGTATACTGGATGCTTGATATGAGCATATAGATACATATAGCGCAAAATAATACAGGGGTAACAGGGTATCCAGGAACCATAAAAGGCCGTTTTATCTGCGGTTCTTTTACGCGCAGGATTATGATGGAAAGGGTCGCAAGGAAAAAGAAGAGCCAAAATATGGGCGTTGTATATTCGACCATAGTTATAAAGCCTTTCATCGTAACCGATCCGAGCAAAACCAATAAAAGGGAGATTGCGCCCTGAGCAATTAATGCATTAACAGGCGTACCTGAATTCTCTCTCCAAACCCCCATGAACCGAAAAAGGGGAAATTCAGCCCCCAGGGCATAGTTCGTCCGTGCCCCTGTGATAATTGTTGCGTTCATGGCCCCAAGGGCAGAAATGGCGATAAGCATTGTTGTGAGTGCCGCACCGTAATGACCTGCAATCCGAACCATAACATCAAATGCAACAGCGTCAGACTTTCCCACAAAAGCCATGCCAAGGACATGAATGTATACCCAATTGATGGACACGTATATGAATGTAATGAGCAGTATTCCCCACAGGAGGGAACGAACCATATTTCTTTTCACATCTTTCAGCTCGGCAGAAATATAGGCTGCTTCGTTCCATCCGCCAAACGTGAGAAGTACAAAAATCATGGCAAGGCCAAATGCCTGAGAAGCCGGCTGAGGTTGCGGCACAGATTCAGATGACGATGCAGAGAAGAATACGCCCCCCAGCACAATGAGGAGAAGGCCGAGCACCTTCACGGCCGTGAGAATGTTCTGTGCGCCTTTTCCCTGACGGATACCGATGATGTTGATGACAGTGAGGACAGTTATACCGATTGCTCCATAGAGGGCAGACGAATGCAGTCCAAGAGAAAATACCTTTGACAGGTAATCTCCCAGCACAAAGGAAAGCATTGCGATTGAGCCCGTCTGGATAACCGTCATCCGTGCCCAGGCAAATAAAAAACCTACGTGGGGACCGAATGCTCGTGTCAGGTAATGGTATTCCCCACCGGGATGAGGATAGGCTGTTGCCAGCTCAGCGTAGCAAAGGGCGCCAATAAAAGAGATGGAACCGCCCAACACCCACGTTAGTAGAAAAATAGGTGCATTGATTGAGTTAGCGGCCACGAGAGATGGTGCCTTGAATATCCCCACACCCACCACGATCCCCACAATAAGGGCCACTGCATCGAGAACCGATAAAGTTTTTTTCATCGCATCCTTCTATAATGAACACATCTTGCGACACTCCTGTCAAGGATGAATGCAAGAGGATAGGAATGATGAGTGGGGCCTTTTTCACGGTTTGCTTGACTCGCCTGCCTCCACGTGCTTAGAATTAGGTATCCATGATCCCTTGACTAAGGGTGACTTCTGAAAGGGGGTACAAGTATGAAACAGAAAATTCGCTTTATGAGGATGTTGACCGTTGCGTGTGCGCTTCTTATTTCACTTCTCGTTATCGCCCAATATTCTGAAGCCAAGACAGCTGGCGAGATCAATGCAAGCGTGAATGCTGCGCTGAATCGTTTTTATAAGCAGGTAGATGGTGCCAAAGAGTTCGCTTCCCAGGCCAAGGCGTTACTGGTAATGCCGAATGTAACAAAGGCAGGGTTCCTTGCAGGAGGACAGTACGGCGAGGGTGCTTTAAAAGTGGGAGGAAAAACACAGGGATACTATAACCTGGTTGCCGGATCTTTCGGTTTTACCTTCGGTGCCCAGAAAATGGATATCATCATAGCCTTCATGACGGACGATGCATTACAAAGTTTCAAGAAGGTTAAAGGCTGGGAAGTTGGTGTAGACGGTAACGTAGCCCTTATCGATGTTGGGGGAGGAAAGCGTCTTGACACCACAACCCTCAGGGACCCCATCGTCGGCTTTGTCTTCGATGCGAAGGGACTGATGGTGGACCTCTCGTTAAAGGGAGCAAAATTCACAAAAGTTAAGAAATAGTTTTAGCAAGAATAAAGGAACGACTGAAATAAATCCATATTTCAAAGGGGATGAACGCCTGTGTCGGCCTTTCCCCGCAAACACGCTCGTTTCGTTCCGGCGACTTCTCTCGCTCGCGTTCGACTTCGGAACTTTTGCTTACGCAAAAGACCAAGCTTCCTTGTCTCTCGACGGTTTGCATAAGGAATACCCGACACAGTATGCGTATGATGTTGGTTCGTGATCAAATCATTGCGAGGCACATAGTGCCGTGTTATGGCACGCAGGCCTGGCAATCTAAGGCGCTGGGATTGCTTCGCAATGCTCACAATGACAATATTTAACTGGAGTTTCCTGAGTTTTCCTCCGATCAACTCTCCAACTATTCGTTATGACAAGCAAAGTATGATTTATGCAAGTCGCGCGACTTGTTTTATGTGAAGTTTCCTGACTTTTTCTCTCCCATCTGGTAGAAATAGGTGCAGATAGAGGAGATGGAGATGCCATGACGAGCGATACCAAAACTGTGGCGGCAATTAAGGGACAGATGTCAAAATTCTCAGGAATCATTTCTCAGAACATGCCGAAGCCGAAGCAGAGACTCATCAAGGAGATGGTCTACGGCATACAGGCAGCGAAAGACATCAAGTTGTCCGGCGTTACCCGTTCACTGAATGAGTCTATCCCCCTTCTCAAGACAGAGGACCGGCTGTCCCGCAATCTCGACGATGAGGACTTCACGGCAGAGATCAATAACCAGATATGCCGTCTGGGCAGCCCAAAAGTCATGGATGATATGGTCATCGCCATCGATCCCGGAGATATACGGAAGAAGTATGCCTCAAAAATGGAGCATATCTGTAAGGTCCATGATGGAAGCCAACACGAGATAGGCGATGGATACTGGCTCTGTAAAGCTGTTGCAGCAGATATTGAGCACAGGAAGGTCATCCCTCTCTATCTTGAGGCATACTCTCAGGAAGCACAGAGCTTTATGAGTGAAAACCATCAACTCTTCACGGTGATCGATATGGTAAGCCTCCATGTGGGAAATAAGGGAATCTATGCCATAGACCGGGGCGGCGACAGAGGTAAGGTCTATGACAAGTTTCTTGAGAAGGGAAAAGAGAAGCGATTCGTCATCCGTCTGGTAAGAACAAGGGATCTCATCCATAAGGGGGTGAAGAAAAACTGCCATGATCTGGCCACAGCGCTGCCCTGTCCTCACGAGGCAGCCATCATCAAGTACGAAGAAGGAAAAGAGCAAAAGACCACGATACATTATAACGCCGTTCCCGTAAAACTGCCCGGCAGGGACAGGCCACTATTTCTCGTCGTTGCAAAAGGGTTCGGGAAGGAACCAATGATGCTCTTAACCAGTTGTCCTGTCAATACAAAGCTGAAAGAGGGCATCTGGCGTATGGTGGAAATCTATCTTACCCGCTGGAAATGTGATGAGTCGTTCCGGTATATAAAACAGTGCTATAACCTTGAAGACATACGAGTACGGAGCTATGTGAGTATAAGAAATACAATAGTGTTGGTCCTCGCCGTTGCCTACTTTGCAGCAGTCTATCTGGGAGACAACCTGAGGCTCAAAATGTTCATGCAAAGAATTTACCTTGTCTCAAAACGATTCTTCGGCGTGCCCACCTTCTTCAACTATGCCATAGCCGACGGCCTTTACAATCTCCTCTTCTCTCATAAAGGCGGCATTCATAACGTTCAGAGAACAGAAAAACCTGAATTTCAGCTCAGCTTTCCCTTTTGGGAAGAAACAGGGTAAAAACAAAACTCAGGAAACTCCAGAATATTTAACGCTTGATTATTGAATGCAACTTGATATAACGAGTTTGAGATAAATGGAGGGACGGCTGTTAAAAGCGCCGCCCCCTTTTATATTATAAAAAAATCTATCAGGGTGTAATCAGTTCCGGATCGGTAACGACATTAAAGAAACGGAACCTTCCGTTCTTCACCGTCTGGACCTGGACATCTTTTACGACTTCTCCTTCAGGCGTGAATCGTTTGATCTGTCCTGTGAGGCCATCAAAATCCTTGAGTGTAGCGATAGCAGCCCGTATTTCAGGGCCCTTTACGCTTTTTGCCCTTTTGATGCCATCTATGATGATCATGAAGGCATCATATGCCGAGGCACCCACCATATCAGGCTGAATTTTGTACCGCGACTCAAAGGTCTTTAAGAAATTCTGAACGTGTGCTCTCTTGTCGTCACGGTTGAGGTTGGTGACAATGATAAAACCTTCGGCCGATTTTCCGGCAATTTCTAAGAACTTGGGCGAGTCTGCCCCTTCCTCACCAATTATGTGGGCCTTGATGCCCATTTCTCTCGCCTGCTTCACAACAGGTCCTGTCTGGAAATAATACCCGCTGGAAAAGATAACATCCACATTCTCGTCCTTGATCTTTGACAAATAGGCCTTAAAATCCTTTTCCTGGAAGGGATAGGCCTGAACCGAAGTAATAGTGGCAGCGCCCTTGGCATACTTATCGATATACATCTTGAAGCCTTCAGCCAGGGTTCTCCCAAAGTCGTTATCGCTGATAAGGAGAGCAATCTTCTTGGCTTTGAGGAGCTTTACTGCAGTGTACGCTGCTGCTTTTCCCTCGACCATCCCAAGAAAGCCGTTCCGGAAATTAAAGTTACCGGCCTTCGTCACATCCGGATGGACAGCGTAAGCATACACGGCAGGAATCTTTTCTTCCTGAAAGATAGGCGCCATGGCCCTGCTGGGCGTACTGTACGACCCGCCAACCATTGCAATGATTTTATCCTGCTCGATAAGCTTTCTGGCCAAAGCCACAGCATCCTTGGCGTCTGCACGGTCGTCATAGGTTATCAGTTCAACTTTCTTGCCCAGCACTCCACCTTCTGCATTGACTTTCTCCACTGCCAGCTTCACAGAATTCTGCACACTCAGACCATCAGCCGCAGCCGGGCCTGTAAGAGGGGCTAAAAGACCGATTTTTATCGTATCCTGCGCCCCCGCCACACCCACAAGAAAAACACAAGCAATGAAACAAAACAGCATCGTCCTTACATATTTCATATCCTACCTCCTTTTTTAAGACTACCTAAGTAAAATATCATTAACTACATTTTTACCGCAGATCAGCGTTTTTTGTCTAATGCCCCAGATATACCTCCTTTACCCTCGGATTGTCCATCAAATCCTGTGCGCTGCCCCAAAGGGCGCACGTGCCGGTCTCAAGAACATACCCCCTCGACGATATTGCCAGCGACGCGATTGCGTTTTGTTCTACAAGAAGAATGGTCAGCCCCTGTTCTTTGTTGAGCTGTTCCAGAATTTCAAAGACCTGTTCGACGAGCTTCGGCATAAGCCCCATGGAAACCTCATCCACGAGGAGCAGCTCCGGATTTGAGACGAGGGCTCGGGCGATTGACAACTGTTGTTGCTCGCCGCCGGAAAGGGTATTTGCAAGCTGGCTTTTCCTTTCTTCAAGGATAGGAAAAACCGTATACATTGATGATATACGCTCTTCAACCGGGAGCTTATCTCTGAGCCCATAAAGCCCCGTCAGAAGGTTTTCATAGACCGTAAGCCGAGGGAAGACACGGGCCCGCTCGGGAACCATACGGATCCCTGTTCTTGCCCGCTGGTGGGAAGACATGGTTGTTATATCCTGTCCTTTGAATGTGATCTTTCCCTGCTGTGGCGGAAATATTCCCATTACCGCATTCAGGATTGTTGACTTACCGGCTCCATTCGCTCCAATAATTGAAATCAACTCTCCTTTCTCAAGGTGGAAACTCACCCCGCAAACGGCGTGGATATCACCATAGCTAACATGAATGTTGTCAACTTCAAGAAGCATAGGCTGTTCCTTTTCCTCCGAGATACGCCTCAATTACCCGTTTATCCTGTTGTATTTCCACGGGTGGGCCCTCAGCAATCTTCTGGCCATGATCCAGCACAATGATACGATCGCACAGCCCCATAGATACACGCATATTATGTTCAATAAGGATCACCGTGAGACCATCCTTTCTGATGGCGCGGATAAGGTCTTCAAGTCTCGATATCTCATCGTGACGGAGGCCAGAAAAGGACTCATCCAAGAGAACCACTGAGTGCCCCACCACAAGGGCCCTTGCTATTTCAAGGCGTCTCAAGTTGCCCAGGGGCAGGAGGCCAGCCTTTCGATCTGCCAGGTCTGACAACCCAACCTTTTCAAGAACCTCCATGGCCTTTGTGATCTCCTCCTTTGAACCCCATGGCGCCCATACTTTCGAAAGATGGCTGTATCGTGTAATGCCTCTGGCTACCAGAACATTCTGCAAGACCGTGAGGGATGCAAAAGGTTTAACGATCTGGAAGGTCCTCCCGATCCCTTTTTGTGCTATCACGTGGGGGGGAACGCTGTCAATACGCTCCCCGGAAAACCATATCTCTCCCGAACTTGGTTCATAAATGCCGGAAATAAGATTAAAGAGGACTGTTTTGCCGGCTCCGTTCGGTCCTAAAATCCCTAAGATCTCACCGGGAAAAACGTCAAACGAAACCCCGTCAACAGCCCGTAAGCCACCAAAGTACTTTGAAATTCCTTTCACAGAGAGCAGTGGTTGTGTCATTTCTTGAATCCCCTTACAAGAGGCATGATGATCTTTCGGGCAAAACTTTCCTCGCCAAGCAATCCTCCCGGCTGAAAACGAATCATGAGGAGAAGGAGAAGCGTGTAGAAAAAGATACGGTAATCCACAAGGGGACGGAAAAGTTCCGGGAGGATACCGAGGATTAATGTTCCCACAACAGGACCCCAGAGCGTTCCCATACCACCGAGGACAAGCATGGACAAGAAGCCTACTGATATTGGAAAGGAAAAGTCGCCGGCGCTGATGAACTGCATGTAATGGGCATACAGAGAACCACCGAGTCCGGCCATGGCGGTACCGATGACAAAGGCCAGAAGTTTAAAGCGAACAGGAGAGATGCCCATAGTTGAGGCAGCAGCCTCTTCTTCTCTGATAGCATAACAAGCGAGACTTGCCCAGCTTCGTGTAAGCCACCAGCAAAGGAGCAGGACAAGAATTAAGAATCCCAGACAGAGGAGAAAGAAAGGGATACCTTTCAATCGTATGTCGAAAAACACGACTCGAGGGATTCCCCCGATACCGAGGGCACCTCCAAAAAATGGAACATACCGAAAGACAGCTTCAACAATAAAGTTGATGCCGATCGTCGTGATAGCCAGAAAATCTTCCCGTACTCGAAGACTCGGAAGGCCAAGCAAAAGCCCTATGAGAGCGCTGATTCCAATGACAAGAGGAAGTGCTGTCCAGAAGGAGAGCCCGAGCTTTGTTGTCAGAACAGCTGCGCTGTATGCGCCGATACCAAAAAATGCTGCGTGACCAAGAGAAATCTGGCCCGCATATCCGACAATAACGTTGAGTCCGCACACGGCAATTGCCTGTATTACCAGGAGGGTAGCTATCGTTACTGCATATGCACTCATATGAATCTACCATTGTTCATAGTTTATGTTCCCTTCCCTACCGCGATGAACCAAGGAGCCCTTCAGACCGCCACATGAGGACCCCAATCATGGCAATAAAGGCCAGTGCATCCCTGGGCAGCGGAATATTTGCGTACCCGATAAGGAGCGTTTCGGCCATTCCCAGAAGGAGAGAGGCAATTACCGCCCCCGGTACTGATCCCAAACCGCCAACAACAATTAAGGCCAGTGTTTTGTATGCAGGGACTGTCCCCATGGTTGGATACACCTGGTTGTAATAGATGCCCACAAGAATCCCGGCAACGGCAGCCACCGCTGAACCGATGACAAAAGTAATGCTCACAATGAAATGACTGTTGATGCCCATTGCTCCTGAAATTTCCATATCCTGCGATGCAGCGCGCATGGCAAGTCCAAGCTCAGTTTTTGTTGTTATATACCAGAGGATAAGAAGTACAACAGCTGTGATGGCATAGACTGCAAGTAAGGTCGATGAAATGGTGATGCCACCAAAGTTCACATCAGGAAAAGGGAGTTTCGCTGGAAATGTGAGGATATGGGGACCAGCCACAAGTCTGCATGCCTCTTCCACACAGAGCAATATGGCAATACTCGCTATGAGAGGAACAAAAGGCGGATATTTCAATAGCGGAAAATAGACAAACCGTTCAATGATAACCCCTATGATGGCGCATACGATCATTGCACTGGGAAAGGCGATGAGGAGGCTGCCTGTTAGATTGAAGATAAGAAGTCCGGCATACGCGCCTATGGTATAGACAGCTGCATGGGCAACATGGAGTATTCGTAAAATACCGTAGACGAGGGCCAATCCAAGCGTAACAAGCGCATAAATGGAACCCATGGCAATACCGTTCAAAAGTTGTTCCAGAAAGAGACGCATATATTATCCTCGCCTTATCCACTCATAACGGATGAAGCTAAGGCGAGGATATCCCTCTCTTTCGCCAATGCTTCGCGCTCTATACGCTCTGCCTCATGTTTTACCCTGTCCCTGAATGAAGCATCTTTTATGGACAGGAGGTTTATTCTGACATTATACAGGGCACCGATAATGGCTGAACGAGCCAAAAGGGCTCCGACCGCAGCATCTGTAATGGCATTCTGGGTACCCTCTTTCACCAGGATTTCGGCAAGGCCCAGTACGCGGATCCCCATTTCTGCAACCTCGAGGGGCACCCGGGCGGCCTCTTTCAGGGCTTCCTGAACCGCGCTCTGACGTTCCTTCTTTTCACGGTCTGTCTCTTTAGGCATTTTATACGCTTTCATCACTGCTTCATATGCAGCGCTGTCGCGATCAATATCCTCTGCAAAGAGCTTTTTCAATTTTGAAACAGATTCCAATATTTCTGCCATCTTTTTCCTTATTAACTCATCATTCGTTTTCCCTGCCGTGATTCGGGCTACCATTTCAGCAAGGGCTGCAGAAAGAGCCCCACAAAGAGCTGATACACTGCCCCCACCCGGTGTGGGTTCCCCTGATGCAACCGTATCTAAAAAGACGTTTATTGGTAAGTCTACAAACATGATATTTAACCTCTTTTTTTGTTTCTGTCCACAACAATCTTACCGTTTTTAATGACCTTTTCCACACAATTGACACCAATATGATAGGGAATGTAGCGATAGGACGGGAATTCAATGAGTATTGCATCGCCTTTTTTCCCTACATCGAGGCTGCCTATACTTTTTTCTCTCCCAAGTGCAGCAGCGCCGTTGATCGTTATCGCGGTCACAGACTCTTCAGGGGTCATTCCCATATATATGGTAGCGAGCGAAAAAAGAAGCGGAATTGACTCTGAAAAACAACTTCCTGGATTGAAATCCGTAGCAAGGGCAACGGCGCATCCGTTGTCAATCATGAAGCGTGCACGGGCATAGGGCTCTTTTAAGCTAAAGGCCGTAATGGGAAGCAGCGTTGCCACTGTTTCAGCTTGTGCCATCTTCCGGATACCAGCATCTGAAGAATGCAGCAGGTGATCGGCTGAGATTGTTCCCAGTTCTACAGCCAGTTCTGTACCCCCTAATGATGTTATCTCGTCTGCGTGAATCTTTAGTCGTAACCCAAAAGAACGGGCATTTTCCAGCAATCTTCGCGATTGGGTAAGAGAGAAAACGTCTTTCTCGCAAAATACATCACAGAATTCAGCGAGATTTTTCTGGGCAACGACTGGGAGCACTTCCTGAAGGAGGTATTCGATAAATTCCTCTTCATGAGCACGGTATTCCCCGGGAATTGCGTGAGCGCCAAGAAAGGTTCTGGCGATATCGACCGGATGGATTGTATCGAGTTCGCCCATGACAACAAGCTGTTTTATTTCTGTATCATAGTCCAAACCGTATCCGCTTTTTCCTTCCACCGTTGTTACACCAAAGCTGAGCATGCTATCTAACCGTTTTTTACCCAGGGCTAAAAGTTCTTCTTTTGCTGCCTTCCTGGTTGCCTCCACCGTGCTCGTAATTCCACCACCCTGGGCCATAATATCCATGTAGCTCATACCCTGTAATCGCCAGGAAAATTCCTCAGCACGATAGCCACCAAAAACAAAATGGGTGTGGGAATCGACGAAACCAGGGAGTACAGCCTTGCCTGAGGCGTCGATTACATCGAAACGGGCGGTATCGAGGTCTACGATCACGTCCTGAGTGTCTCCAACCCTGCTAATGATACCGTTTTCAATCACAATGGCCCCATCAGGGATAATTCCGAGATCACCCATCGCCCCGCCGCGCTTCGCCGCAAAACCACTGCATGTGATCAATTCCGCCGCATTTTTTATTATCAAATTCCCAAGGCTTTTCAAACCGTTGTCCATTACGCGTCGCTCATTACCGGATTCATTCCATTATCCTCGCTTCTAACACCTGTTCAGCGCTGAAATTTTCAAGACCCATATAATATGCTGCCGTGTCGACAATCGCTCCCATGGGGACAAGACCGACAATTTCACTCCCTACAATGTTGACGCCATATCGCTTTGCTTCGATCCGGACAAGCTCAAAGGCCTGGTAAAGGGATGTTTGGGTGTAATCGGTCATATTCATGGAGACCTGGGCGATTTTTCGTTCTTTCAACTCTACGCCCATTGCCTTGCAGTATCGCAATCCCCCCCCAATGTGCCTCACCTTTTTGGCTATAGAATGTGCGATCTCAATACTATCTGTGTCAAGATTTACATTAAAGGCAACGAGGGGCATTCTGGCTCCTATTGCAACAACACCAGCAGTAGGATGTATGCCTCCATCACCAAAATCAGGTTTCCATTCCGGGGTCTTTACCTTTTCTGCCATTCCTTCAAATTGTCCTTTCCTGATATTTGCCAGGTCCTTCCTCTCCGGACGTGATGCTGATGCTTCATAAAGAAAAACGGGGAGCTTATATGTTTCCCAAACCGTTTTTGCAGTTTCTTTTGAGAGCTCAATAGCGTCTTCCATTGTTACATTCCGGATAGGGATGAACGGGATCACATCAACAGCGCCCATTCGTGGATGTTGTCCTGTATGGAGGCTCATGTCAATGAGTTGAATAGCCTTCCCTACCGCCAGAATAACCGCCTCTTTCAGCGGGACAGGTTCACCTACCACAGTAATAACCGATCTGTTATGATCAGCGTCTTTCTGAATATCAAGGAGTTTGACTCCTTTGGAATTGCGAAATGATGACGCAATCTCTTCAATCTTCCCAGCGTCTCTTCCTTCACTAAAATTTGGCACACATTCAATGATTTTGTTCATATATGAACCTCCGTATACCGTATCTCGTATGCCGTATATCGATTAGAAACCATAGCATGTACAATATACTTATATACGATTTACCAGTTTTTTTAACATATCATCATCTGCCTTAAATGGGAGGGTAATGTGGTCAGTGCCTTTGTTTACTTTGTTATAACGAATACTTACTTCAATTGAATGCTCATTTCGTGCCCATGAACGGCGCGCAACTCCTCCCATAACATCCCACGGTATCGCCTCGCGGATTACCTCATCCACCCTCTCGCTGCCATCCAACACCAGCCCAAATCCTCCGTTTATTGCTTTGCCTATCCCTACGCCACCTCCATTATGGAGCGCCACAAGACTCATTCCCCGTGCGGCATTTCCTGCAAAACACTGGGTAGCCATATCTGCCATAATATTACTCCCGTCCTTTATATTCGCTGTCTCCCGAAAAGGAGAATCAGTCCCTCCTGTATCGTGGTGATCTCTCCCAAGCATAACCGGGGCAATCTCCCCTTTTCGGACCATTTCATTAAACTTGAGTGCAATCCTCATGCGGCCTTCTGCGTCCTGATAAAGAATTCTCGCCTGTGTGCCCACCACGAGCTTATTCTTCATGGCATCCCTGATCCAAGCATGGTTATCTCTGTCCTGAAACCTCCGGTTTGGATCAATACATGACATGGCCGCCTGATCTGTTTTTTCAAGATCTTCTGGCTTTCCGCTCAGGCAAACCCAGCGGAAAGGCCCATATCCCAGATCAAACAGAAGAGGACCCATAATATCTTCAACATAGGATGGATAGATAAATCCATCGAGCGTATCTTTCCCGTTTTTGCAAATCTCTGTGACTCCTGCATCGAAAACAGCCTTCATAAAGCTGTTCCCGTAATCGAAAAAATATGCACCCTGCTGTACAAGGGATTTGATAAGATGAAAATGCACCCTGAGAGACCTATCTACATATTCCCGGAATTTCTCTGGGTCTTTCTGAAGGAGTTGAGTCCGTTCTTCAAAGGTAAGTCCCTGTGGACAATACCCTCCGTCATAGGCAGCATGACAGGATGTCTGGTCAGATAGAAGATCTATGGGGATGCGATTCTCTGCGGCATACTGGAGGAGATCAACAATGTTTCCATAGAAAGCGATTGAAATTTTTTGCTTATTTTTCTGATATTCTTTTGCCACCCTGAACGCCTCTTCGGGAGTTTTGGAAACAATACCTACCCAGCCCTGGGAAAACCGTGTCTGAATTCTCGACTCATCAACTTCAGCAATAATGGCAACTCCATTTGCAATTTCTGCAGCCTTCCCCTGGGCCCCGCTCATACCGCCAAGGCCGGATGATACAAAAAGACGTCCCGTCATATCAGCATCTTCCGACAGGTTAAACTTTAACCGTGCCGCATTGAGGATGGTGCTGTAGGTTCCGTGAACAATCCCCTGAGGACCAATATACATCCATCCACCCGCGGTCATCTGACCATAGTTGGCCACCCCAAGGGCTGCTGCGCGGCTCCAGTTTTCCTGGTTGTCAAAGCAGCCAACCATGAGGGCATTCGTAATAATAACGCGAGAAGCTCGTGGGTGAGACCGGAATAGACCTAAGGGATGACCAGACTCAACCACCAGTGTCTGGTCCTGGGTAAGCACCTGAAGGTATGCTTTGATGAGGAGGTATTGCATCCAGTTCTGGCATACTTGTCCGGTTTCTCCATATGTCACCAGCTCATAAGGATAGAGAGCTACATTAAAATCCAGATTATTGTCGATCATAACCTGGAAGGCTTTACCTTCTATACATTGACCAGGATACGTGTCAATGGGGTTTCCTGTGATGTTTCCCTGAGGTCTGAACCTATATGCATAGATACGGCCCGTGGTGAGGAGTTCATTCAGGAATTCAGACGCAAGTTCTTCATGCCACTTCTCTGGAACGTAGCGAAGGGCATTCTTCAACGCAAGAACAGTCTCTTCACGGTTTAAAGCAAACTGCCGTTTCGGCGCACGTCTGATACCCTCAGCGAAGGAAGGCGGAGGAGGCAACTCTTTTACCACGGTATCAAGACGGATAGCCATGGCCTCTGAAATTACAGTGTTATCTATCATGATTACAACCCCCTTATGTGCGTTAAAATTGTAACTATTGAAAAGGATGATTACAACAGTTTTTGTACGTGTGCTGTGGACTTACCTGTTGTTTTTTGAAAATGCATAAAAAACAAGGCTTATGGCAGTGCTGAGAAAGCAGATAAGAAAGACAAGATGATATGCGGCCGACGAATAGGTGTGTCCTTTTGGTGTAACAGCCTCAATTACCATCCCAAGAACTGGCGTAAAGATCGCACCTCCAGCCATAACAAAAAAATTTGTTGCTGCTATTACCGTGCCTGATATATTCATAGGATAGAGCTCTTTCACATGGGTAAAGGCAAGAGAACCTGGGCTGTTAAAAAAACCGATCATGGAAAAAAGAATACCAAAAATTAACGGATTGTGTATATGTACAATGCCTGTGAGCGGTATAAGACACAGCACATAACATGCTACAAAACAAAAAGCAGTTATTTTGGCCGATCGGATTACTTTGTCTGCAAGGTAGCCCGCTATAGGAGCTCCGGCAAAATACCCGATAGATACCATTATCAGCATATTTCCTGCCTGAATTGGCGAAAAACCTTTCCCATCTATGAGGTAGGTTGCCAACCAAAGTCCTTGGAGTGCCACAAATGTTCCATATCTGAAAAACGCAAAAGTAGCAATTTGCCAAAATGAAAGATTTCCCAGAATAATGCGCAGAAGCTCCCTCAATGGCATCGTCTTGTTACCCTCTTGTGTGTGGTTATGAGATATCGTTCGCTTTCCATCGGTGTCTTTTGTCACAACAAAAACTAACAGCGCAGATACGGCCGTAATGCAACCTGCAATTACAAAAGTCATTCTCCAGCCAATATTTGCAGAGAGCCATGCCAGAGGGGACGCAGCAAGAACCGACCCGAAAGCCCCAACCGAAATGAGAATTCCTGAGAGAGTCGAAAACTTTTCGTTGGGAAACCCCAAAACAAAGACTTTCAAAGAACCCATCAAAACGGAGGCCATCCCGGCTCCGAGCAGGACTCTTCCGAAAATGGCAAGAAAAAACGTGTCTGCTGAAGCAAAAACAAAAGCACCAAGAGCCCCTACAAGACCGAATATGGTCATAACGTACCGTGGTCCGATCCGGTCAAGTAGGACACCCATGGGAATTTGGATCAGAGCAAAGGAATAGAAAAACGCTCCACCAAGAATCCCGAGACTCCCTGCATTGAGATTAAATGCCTTTACCAGATCAGGAGCAATAACAGCGTTGGATAGGCGGTAGAACATGGAAAAGATAAAAAGCACTGAAAGTGTGCAGAAAATCCCAAGGGATTTCAAAGGCTTTCCTGTATAGAATGCAGTTTTATTCCCCCATCCAACAGTGGAGGCAAAGCTTCTCACGGGGGAGACCGATTGCGTGAACCATATCGTCTATACGGAGGTATCTCAGGGTAGTAGTATCGAGCTCACGACCAATCCACTCCACCATCTTTGCATATTTATCTGATCGGTCGTCGAGGTATTCGCTCACGTCCTCTTTGTCAAAACCCTCGAGTGAACGAATGGCTCGCCGTGCAGCCAATTCATCAAGAGAACGGGTTGAGAGGGCAAACTTGCACGGGAACATGAGTGGCGGACACGCAGGACGAACATGGACTTCCTTTGCCCCTGCCTCCCAAAGTTTTTTAAGGGTATAGTTCTTGAGTTGTGTTCCTCTGACAATTGAATCTTCACAGAGAACGATACGATTCCCCGCTATAACCTCCTTTACGGGAATAAGCTTCATGGTTGCAACAAGATCGCGAATTTCCTGTGCTGGAGGCGTATAGCTTCTCCCATACCCAGGGGTATACTTGACAAGAGGTCTGCGGTATGGAAGGCCCGACTCCATCGCATACCCAATCGCGTGACCCACCCCCGAATCAGGCACACCTGCAACAAGATCAGCTTTGATAGTATCGTTTTTTGCAAGAAATCTTCCGCATCGTTCCCTAACAAGCTCGACGCTGATGCCTTCATAGCTTGAGGCCGGGTAACCCGTATAAATCCATAAAAAGGAGCATATCTGGTTTGTTTCCTTTCCCTGAAGTTTCTCCTCCAACCCTTGTTTTCCAATACGGACAATCTCACCCGGTTCAAGATACTTCATAATGCGGTAACCAAGATTGAGAAAAGAGCACGTCTCCGTGGCAACAACATAGTCTCCATCTCGTTCGCCCACCACAAGGGGTGTTCGCCCCAGACGGTCACGGGCAGCATAAATACCATCTTCTTTCATAAGCAGGATTGATGCCGATCCGGTGATTCTGTCATAAAGCCCCTCAATCCCTTCAATAAGCGTCTTTCCCTGGTTAATCAGCTTGGCAATGAGCTCTACGGAATTTATACCTCCACTCGACATCTCTCCGAAGGTTTCTCCCTGAGCAAGAAGTTCCTCGGCAAGTTCATTAGTGTTTTCCACAAGGCCTGCCGACACTATGGCAAAAGTTCCGAACTTTGACCCGATAATAAGAGGCTGGGCATCCCGGTCACTGATTACGCCAATACCGAAGTTGCCATCCATCTCCTTATACTCATCATAAAACTTCGATTTAAATTGTGACTTGCTGATATCGTGAATGCCCCGGTAAAATTTTTTTCCAAGAACGGCCATACCGCCGTACTCTGTTCCCATGTGGGAGTGATAATCTGTCCCATAGAGAAGGTTGCTCGCACAATTTGTTTTTGACACAATACCGAAAATGCCGCTCATGGATCCTCCTGATAGTTTTTATCCTTCAATTGTCCGTTCATTAATGGAATAATGAATCTGCCTTCAGGCTTTGCATATGATACAAACTCTTTTGAATTTTCTCCACTATTACGAATGAGAAGATAAAAAAGGTATGACTTACTGTATGCTAAAAGCGCTATCAATACATTATTAGCGCCCGCCCTGTCTCATATCCGGTTGATAGGCTTCTTATGTGTCCGAGAAAGCCTCGAAAAAAGATCCTTTTATGAGCTACAAAACCCCGATACCAACCCCAACAAAATCTTTAGAGTCATAGGCTTCTGTCAGGTTAATCCCTTCTAAAACAAGTTCATTCTCGATATTATCTGCCACTTCACGTATCTTGTCGGCAATCTTTCGTCCAGTTTTTATTTCGTCCTTTGCCTGGCTTATATACTCTTTCGCCAGACTTTCAAGGTTGTTCATTGCCTCAATAACTGTCTTTTCCGATATCTTAGGTGTTGCTGTCTTTTTTGTTTTAGCCTTAGCCTTACCCTTTTGAACTGTCATGTAACACCTCCTCTGTGGAATGTTCTAATCGGAGTCATCAAAATTCGACTCTGTCGTTTCTGTTTAGTTGCCAAACTAAATTAGTACTCTGTACCTGAGATGAATACCTGGCACCTACTGTTCATTATAGCCCGAATAATATATTAGTCAAGCATAACAAACCTTTTTTCTTGTTGTGTGGTATAACCAATTCATGATTTCTGTAAGGGTGATCATGTGTTAAACCGAAATTTGTCATCAGCATAGGGAGCATGCCTTTTTCGTACGGAAAATTCCGAAACCGAAAGCAAGAGGCAAATGAGCGTGTTTTCGGGGAATGATCGGCACACATACTTATTTGAACGACAAATTTTGGATAAATGCCTATCATGTCATAGAAAGTTTGAGAATTATCAGGGCATGGATTAATCAGCACAATACTCTGTGAGAAGGAAAGTCTCTGACAATGGCACCGGTAGTTCTTTCACCTATTTCTGAACGACACTTTTACAATTTATTTCTTTGGATCAATGTCTTCCACGTGAATCGGCGTGTCCTTTTCAACCCTTGGGATGGTTTCAGTAGATTTGGATTCGGGCATTCTTGTTTCTTCTGGCCCTCTTAGGTTAGACCCTCCCGATCCAGAAGCAGCTCTCGCAATAAGATCGAGAAGCCCTGAAGCATGACGGTTGCTCACCGTCCGTGAGATAAGGATATCGCTTGGAATTACATTGAGCCCATAGTACGCAGCGTTCCAATCATCACGCACATAGACAACAGAACCTGCGAGAGATATTCCACCATATAAACCTTTAGAGCGGGAGAAAGTCAGGATATCAACACTCAGATTCGCTGTTGAAGCGTCAGCCCCCAGACCAATTGGACCAACGGCAACACCAACATCAGCGCCAAGCTTGACGCCGCTTTTGAGGAGAGCATTCACACCCCGCTCAGTCATTGCAAGAAAAACCACTTCTGAAGCTTCTCCGCCTATCTGAAAACCAAAACTTACACCACCCAAGGTATAGAAGGCTGGTCCTGACCATGTGTTTGTTCTCATATCCCGGACAAGGTAAACACCACTCCCTCCAGAACCACCAACAACAAATGCTCCTCTAAGGATCTGGGGTGCAATAAAGACCCCTCTGGCATTCACCACCAGGTTCCTGAACGCCTGTGTCTCAGGCGCCTGCATAAATGTTTCAAGGGTAAGTTTTGCCCTGTCTGCCAAACGCCGGGCATCCATTGCATCATCTGCAGCAGCGTGTTTTACCAAAATACCATGAATAAAACTCAGGGAAAGGACAATAACCGAAAAAACGAGTATCGTTCGGCCAGCACTCCAAAACACAAATCTTCTTTTCATGACCACTCCTTTTTCTTTATGGTATTCCAACCTATTAAACAGAGCCTGCTTTGTTGAATCAAAGTATATCAAACTCACGGCATTGTCAAGAAAAGCTAATCAATGTAAAATGAGAACGCGGGAATGCCCCGCATGCTGCGTTCTGAAGCTGTTTTGGAAGATTCGTTTCACCCATTCCTTGACTTTTTCTTACCACCAATGTAATGTACGACCTGAAATGACTATGCTCATTGATACCCACTGCCACCTCAATGACCCTGCGTTTTCCGCTTCCCTGCCTGATATGATAAAGAGGGCGAGAGCGGCCGGTATAGGAGCATTTATCGTGCCCTCTTACGACAGAGAGTCCCTTAAGACCACTCACGAATTGGCCTCTACGTATAAAGGACTTGTTTATCCGGCATATGGTATTCACCCCTGGCTTGTTCATGAACAGGTCAACCTTGATATCCTACACCTCTATATCAGGCATAAAGAAACAGTCGCCATCGGGGAGATCGGCCTTGATTTCGCCCCTGAAACACCGCCGCAAAACCTTCAGATCGATTTTTTCATCCGCCAGCTCGATTTGGCTCTCGACTCTGGATTACCTGTTATTATTCACTGCAGAAGAGCCCATGAAGCCATGTATCAAATCATCAAAAGCTACTATGGAAGGATTAAAGGTGTCATGCACTCCTTCTCGGGTAATTTCGATATGATGAATCGTTTTCTGGATTGTGGTTTTTTCATTTCTTTTTCAGGATCTGTCACAAGAAAAACTGCAAGCAGATATCACGCCAACGCAAAGGCAGTGCCATTGGAACGCCTTCTGGTTGAGACTGATGCTCCCTCAATTGCCATGGAAACAACGATCGCCTCAGATGTCGAACCTCGGCACACTGTTGAAATTGCTCACGCAATTGCCGAACTTCGTGGTATTCCCTTTGAGGATGTTTGCATGCATACCACAAATAACGCAAAACGTCTTTTCGACCTTCTGTGAATCTGCATTAAAGACGGTAATGTGGAGAGGTCGAAGGGGGCAACGTGAAAAATAACCTCCCCACATACCAGGGCGTGCTCGCTTAACCTTTCACTATTTATCGGTCTCCATCATGAAGCTTGGGTGCCTGTCGAAGCCGGACTTAACGCGGATATTTGCTGGTGAACCTCTCTGACAAACTCTGCAGGGTGAGAAACAAGCCTGATTGCAGATTTCTTCTTCCCGTCATACGCAATTATGATTTTGCCGAAGTTTAGCATTGCACCAAGAGACGGCTGATAATAATCAATGAGTACGATCTTCCCAAGAGATATCTCGTACAACCTTTTCAGCGGAAAACCAACATTAATGAAAATCGTATTTGAAGTTAGCTCTATTTCTGATCTCTGCAAGCTTATGTAGGAAAATATCCCCCATATGAGGCCAAATGCAACAAGCGCCATGGCGTGAATCCCTTGAGACCCCAGCGCAAGCACCCCGATAATAACCACCAACAGAGGACCGAGAAGTATGGCCCAGTGCAATTTAGCCCGGTATAGAACACGTTCATTACCAGTTTCTTTCTCATCTGTCAGATTCATCTCCATGGACAGCGTAAAAGGGTTATGCTTTACCCATCATGAGATTTGGCAGCCAGAGTGCAATCTGAGGAAAGGCAAATAGGATTATCAACGCCACAATAAGGGCCAAGAGAAAAGGAATAACCCCCTTATAGATCGTCTTAAAAGGAATTCCCGTTATATTTCCCAATATAAACACATAAATCGCGACAGGAGGAATAAGACCGCCTATCATAAGGGTGACGCAAATCAGGATGCCGAACCATACCGGATCATATCCAAGTTCAACGGCCGTGGGAAAAAAGATCGGTGTAGCAAGCACCATAAACGCTAAATCATCCATAATGGAACCGCCCACAAGGTAGACCGCGACTATTATGATCATAACAAGAAAACCAGGCACGGGAAGTCCACCAGCCCATTTTGCTGCAATCATGGGTATTTCGGTTATTGCAAGGAAATGGCCAAAGATAGCAGAACCGGCAATAAGCATAAGGGTCATTATTGAGGTTTTCAGTGCCCCCTTGAATGATCTGATAATCATTCCCGTGTTGACTTCCCTTCGTGCGAGAGCCAGGAAAAATATCGCCACAGTCCCTATGGTTCCTGACTCTGTAGGGCTGAAAAAACCCGTGATCATACCACCTATAACAACACCGAAGATAATACCAACAATAACAGCATCCGGTATTACAGCAAATCTCTCTCTCCATGATGCTTTTTCGGCCCGGGGGGCTATGGCAGGTTTTGAGACCACCCATCCGGCGATGACCGCCATGAACAGAGCTGCTATCACCAGCGATGGCACAATTCCTGCGAGGAAAAGTCTTCCTATGGATTGTTCAACTTGAAGTCCATAGATAATAAGCACTGTACAGGGAGGCAGTATCATACCCAGGGTGCTCACAGATGCAATTGTGCCAGCGGAAAGCTCCTTTTTATATCCATAACGATCCATCTCGGGCATAGCAAGGTTTGAAAAGGTTCCCACTGTGGCAAGGCTCGACCCACACATGGCTTTAAAAGCTGTGGCACCCACGACCGTTGTCATGGCAAGTCCACCCGGGATGTGCCCAAACCACTTGTGTGCTCCCAGATAGAGTCTCTTTGCGATATTTGAATTTGAGGCAAACTCACCCATGACCATAAAGAGGGGGATTACCGTGTAGCTGTATGTGGTGAAATTATCGAAAAAGTCTTTAATGACAAGGTTAGATGCCGCAGAAAAGGACATGAGAAAGGTAAATCCGAGAAAACCCACCAGTATCATNCAATAGGCCATTTCAANACCAGTAAGGAAAAGGGCCAGAAGTAATATTATTCCATAGGNTCCAATTGCTACATCACTCATTGTCCGCTCCTTTTGCTGTTTTCAGAAGATCGCAGAAAATTGTGAAACTCTGTAAGAAAAAGCTAAATGAAAGGGCAAAGGCAAACGGATAATATGGTATCTTAAAACTGGCTGTTCTCTCGCCTGTTTTTTGCACATCCATCCCGTAGACAGTAAAATTGTATGCAATAAATAAAAATAAGAGGATGCCTATGCATCGGGTAATTACATTTATTGTTCGTTTTTTTTCAGGGCTAAGTTTTTCTGTAATGATATCAACAATTACCTGTGCTCCAAGCATTGTGCCATAAGGGATTGAGAATCCGAATACAATAGCTCCTCCATACTGGATTATCTCCATAGATCCGGTAATGGGATGACCAAAATTTCTCAGAATTACATCAAAAAAGGTCAGGATGATCATACAGGCCAGTACACTGCCGGCAATGATATACAGTAATCTATCAAGGGCAGCAATGCTTGCGATGAACTGTTTCATCTTTTACCTCCATATTTATACAAAAACCGAGGTTACCAATTGTATTTCCTGAATCAGACCACCAATACTCAAAGAGGGCTGCGTACTTACAGCCCTCTCTTCTCGCACATTTACTGATGGCTTTTTAAGTAATCTTGGACGAACTTCAACGCTTCATCGCCCGGGAGGCCTTTTGCCTTCGTCATCTTGACATAGTCATCGAGAATTGGCTTCATCCTTTGAGCTGTAAGCGCCTCATCCTCTTTGGAAACTTTAACAAAAGTCACACCTTTTGATTTGGCAAACTCAACTGCCTTAGCGTCAAGCTCAACCCATTTCTTTCCAAATTTTTCAATATATTCTTCATTGATTTTCTCGATCGCCTTCTGGTCATCAGGAGAAATGGCATTCCATTTAGCTTTGTTCATAATGCAATACATAGATGTCATATAGGACATGGGGTAGTCTTCAATGACAGTCTTGACAACTTCGGCAATTTTGAAGCCCTGCAATGCCTCGAGAGGGAAAAGGGTCCCATCTACAACGCCCCTTGACAGGGCATCGTATGTTTCAGTAACAGGCATGGTTACAGGAGAAGCGCCGAGGTTCTTTACGATATCTGCGTTCTCTGCGTTGGCTTTTATTCTTAGTCCTTTTAAATCAGCAATAGACTTCGCCGGATTCTTTGTAAAAATGAAGCCCGGGGCAGCACCGTGGAGAAACATAACCTTTACATCATCGAATTCTTTCGGTTTGAATTTCTTATAGTATTCATTGGCTGCTTTGGTAGCCTGATAGCCATTCTTATACCCTAATGGCTGCTGTAAAACTTCAGAAAGCGGAAGTCTCCCCGGGGAGTAAGCCAACAAATTTGTACCGATATCAACTACCCCTTTCACGGTGTTGTCATATACCTGCATGGGGGGAGAAAGCGTGCTTGCCGCAAATACCGTTACGCTAACCCTTCCATTTGTTGCCTTCTCAACGTCCTTACCCCAATCAGCAAATAATCTTGTCAATGGGTGTTGCGTCGGCCACATGGTCGAGAGCCTGAGTTTCATTGTTTTTTCCTGAGCCTGCGCAGGGATCGAGGCCAGGAAAAACAAGAAAACCGTTACAAGAACAAACAACACTACATAAGATCTCTTTTTCATACCACATCCTCCTTTTTTTTGTTGCTATATTTTAATTCCACCAACCTTCATTTACAAGTACTATACATTGCCATCAGAAAATCTCTTTCTCAATTCCCGTTTCAATATCTTACCGGCAGGGCTTTTTGGCATCTCTTCGATCACGATATATTCTTTGGGTACCTTAAAAGGAGACAGTTTTGTTTTGAGAAATGCTTTGACTTCATTGGGAACAACTGCTTGACCCGGTCTCGGTACAATAAAAGCTGTAACCTTCTCTCCCCATTCCTTATCAGGAAACCCAACCACAGCGCACTCTTCAATTTCTGGGCGCATATAGAGCACTTCTTCCACCTCCCGGGGATAGACATTTTCTCCACCGGTAATGATCATGTCTTTAACGCGATCGACAATATAGAGATACCCATCTTTGTCAAAAACCCCAATGTCACCTGAACGGAACCATCCATCGTCCCAGAATGCTTCCTTAGTTGCCTGCGGATTATTAAGATAACCTTTCATGATGTTGTGTCCAAATATACATATCTCACCTTCATGACCTTGCTCAAGCCGGTGTCCGTCCATGTCCCGTATTTGCACTTCAACACCAGGGACTGCCGTTCCTATTGAGCCGACCACATGACGATAATAATGATTAAACGTAACGGCAGAGGCAGACTCGGTCATACCATACCCTTCGTAAATCGTGAGCCCCGTGACTTCTTTCCATTGACGTACAATTTCGGCAGCCATGCTTGCTGCTGCTGAAAAACAGTACCGGACATTCCCCAATTTCTCCTTGAGACCCTCGAGACTCAGAAGACGGGTATATACGGTAGGAACTGCGAACATTTTCGTTACCTTACCAGAGCGGGTTAGGGCAAGTATTTTGTCAAGATCAAAGGTAGGAAGGATTTCAAGGCACCCGGCACTATATATTGTAGCATTCGTGATGTGCATCTGGCCAAAGACGTGGTTGAAGGGGAGAAAGCAGATTGCCCTGTCTTTCTCGTTTGAGTGTTCGTTATGTGCTACATTATGCGCCGATGTATTTATGTTCTCATGGGTCAACATGACACCCTTGGGGACACCCGTTGTGCCACCGGTATAGAGAATGGCCGCTGTATCATTTCGGTTTCTATCCACTGCCTTAAAGGACGTCGATCCGGCATCAACAATATTCTTGATATTAATGTCTCCATTTTGAGTAATGATCTTTTCAAGGCCTGCGGAGCCTTTCAACCCTTCGAGAACTGGAATTTTTTCATCGCTTGTAAAAATAAACCGCGGTTTTGCGTGATTTACAAGCAGTGAAAGCTCGTCATTACTCAAAAGACTGGAGTAGGTGACTGCCACGGCGCCTGCTTTGAGAACGCCAAAATAGAATGCTATCCAATCAGATGAGTTGGGCGCGCAGATTCCAACATGATCACCTGGGTTAATACCCATTTTTATTAGTCCTGTAGCGATACTATTCACCCGCTCATTCAGTGCTCCATATGGAATCTCCGAACCGGCTTCGCTCAATGCCGGTTGGTGAGGAAAATAGAATGCAGATGTCTCAAGGTTTGTAGCAACGTTCATAGAGGCCTCCAAGGAAGATTCAGCAAAGTGTCCATTATGTAATACACGATCAATGAGTAAACACAGTTTCGTGTTGTGCTGAATTGGTATAATATTTAGATGTATTAATTAATTTTGTCAAGTAAATAATTAAATTTTTCTTGCAAATTGTTTCTCCTTTATTATACTATAACAAAATACAAGAGGTGTTACTATGCCCTCATTCAAGCCGATAAAGCAGTCCCGTGTATCAGGTGAAGTAGCCGAACAGTTGAAACAATCTATCCTCCTCGGACATTTCGAGGCAGGAGATAAACTGCCATCAGAGCGCGATCTGGCAGAACAATTTCAGGTTAGCCGTATAGCAATTAGAGAAGCTTTACGATTCCTTGAAAGTACAGGTTTTGTAGCCACCAGGCAAGGCGTTACGGGCGGTACTTTTGTTACAGATTTATCATTTGAACACCTGAGCAATGCCTTTGTTGATCTTTTTCTTGCAGAGAAGATCTCTGTTCCCGAACTTGTTGAGGTACGCGTTCTTGTCGAGCCCGAGATAGCACGGCTTGCAGCAAAAAAAATTGATCGGAAACATGCAAGGCTTTTAAAGGAAGCTATCGAAGCAGAAGAACTACCAATTCGGTCATTAGGTGAAGACCTTGACACAAAGACCTCTGTTCATTACATCCTGGCTGAGTCGTGTGGAAATCATTTTTTGGAGGCTCTCGAAAGGTCTCTCATGGCACTCACCAGGCGGATTGTTCAAACTGTTGACGTGGACCAACCATTTATCCACCCAGCAGGAATGCACCGACCAGTTGTCGAGGCAGTTTTGACCCATAACCCTGACGCAGCAGCCGATGCAATGAGACATCATGCAATAGAGTTTGGTGATAACCTTATCAATTTAGAGAAAGCCTTTCGAGCAAAAAAATCCCAACCGGCGTATCCAAAAACAGAGTAATATGTTTCCCATTCATTAACGAATGGCATCTCGTCTCAAGAAGTCGCCCCTCAGCCCATACGCACGCGAAGCCGACATGATAATCCGTATACCCTTGTCCTGTTTCACAAAAACCAAAGAGATGATGAAAAGTGATCTCATGGGAGAAGGCAGGGCAATGTCTGACCCTGCCTTCTGACGATACAACTCCCAGTTTATTTTGCCAGAACCTGAACCGTATCGCTTCCCTCTAATGCATACATTTGGCCTTCCTGATCAAATATAGCGGTCACAGTAAAGATAACTGCATCACCTGCTGCTATCCCGATAACGTTCTTCATGGGAAATCGTGCCGAGAGAACCGTACCTTTCTTCTTAAGAGAAATATTCTTTGCCAAAGCACCCTCAGATATGGCGATACTTACATCTCTTTTACTTTCAAAGCTGTACCCTTCAGGAATCGTAATATTCGCAACAAATGATCCCTTGCCAATTTTGACCTTTGTCTGCTTGATGTTAACCTGTGCTGGCACAATGGTCACGCACGTGAAATTTGCTGCTTCTTCAATACTACCCGTGCCAAGATACCTGGCAACCTGAGGGTAAGGACAGAGGGGTCTGGTCCTCACAGGCCATCCCCAGGCAGCATTTGCCGCACGTGTTCCAATAATGGCACCTGGTTCAACACCGTTTTCCACCCAATCAACCAGCGCTCCAAAACCCTGGACCCACGTTGGTGGCCAGCCAATCGCCGGATCACCGTGACCAACACCAGGTGCCATATAGAGCTTCCAGAAACTCGGTGTTTCGGCATCACTGGCGAGTACTGTATCATAGAGGGTACTCGATGTCAGTGGCGACACAAGCGCGTCGGACCAGCCATGCCACTGGATAATCTTCCCACCCTTTGCCTTGAGGGAGTCAAAACCACCCATATTGGGAGCAACGTTGGGCGAGTATGTTACTGCATCGAGTTCATCGGTCAGGGTGTACGTGACGGTGTTTGTACAATCGGGTGGATCATAACATTGTTCGCAGGTGCTCGCCTTGACTATGTCAGGATCTGTTTCCCAATCGAAGCTCATCATATCCCAGGTGGGGCCAGGAGGTGGATCGAATACGATGTACTTGAAAAGATCGGGCATCAGAATGTCGTAAAGGGCAGCGCCGAAGCCGGTGCTTGCAGGATCTGCCGGATTCCTCAGCCATTCTGCGGAAAGAGGTGTTCCAATATACAGTTGTCCCGTGCTGTTATGTGGTCCGGTATGAATCTCCTTCAAAGCCGTCCGCTGAGCAAGGGTAAAACACCCTTCCGCGTCAACATCACCCGGGCATGCGGGAAGATCAGTCAGGTGGTCAAAACTGCATTTGCGTGGATCTTCGATAACGCCGTCGACGAGGCCGTCGACGCTATCGCATTTGCCATACACTGCGTTGTATAGCGCAATTGCTTTAGTCGAAAATATAGGCTGCAATTCGGCCCCCTGCATACTGTTCCACAAACCTCGCGAGCAGACCGGTATGTGCCCCCCTGTCGGATACATAATATAGAGCCCATCGTAGAGGTCATATGCCTTCTGCGCTGACACAAGGCCCTCGCGGCCACCTGTTGAGCCACCGGAATAATATGAATAGCGTGCGTCCATCCCATAGTACCAGTGAATGATTTGCTTCGCTAATAGAGGGGTCTCCCTATGGGCTCTGTTGCCGAAGTCCACTATCTTCTGACAAGAATACGGGTTTGTACCACCTATGAACGTATCGTAATAAGGGTCTTTCAGGCCGAAAGAACCGTCAAACACCGGTATCGGGGGCCGGCCAACGTGGCCACCATTCGATGTGGAGCTTGCATATCCCATTTCGAGGGAAGTAGTGTCGACGGCACCGACAAATCCATCCCATCCGCCACCGCCGAAATGAATCGATCTTCCGTTCCATATAGCGGGGAGCCTGACAGCAAAATCAGTTTCCGGGAAAATACGCCCCGTAACTTCACAGTATCCTGGCGACGATCCTGCAGGGTCGTGCCATGTTGTAGCAACATTCGTGATTGGCTGTAAGAGAGCTTCGTCAGTAAGACTTTCAACATATGCTTTAAACTCTGGGGCTTCACATGCAAACTGATTTGCAGTTACGAATCCAGGGTTAGCAACGAATACCATCATGCTTGACAAAAAAACAACAAAGGCTATACCATGCTTTATGGTAATCATTTTAAACCTCCTTTTTACCAAGTACATGTTCGGTTTACCATGGCCTGTCACCATACAATTCCCAACGCTCCTTATGTGTTCCCAAACACGGTGCCCTTTCCATCACCTCCTTTCCATCATATTCCGAATCCATCGTGCTCCTTATCTTACTTCTTTGATGCCTCCAAGACCTGTCTCTTGAGTTCCCGTTTCAGAATCTTCCCTGCCGGGCTCTTTGGCAATTCCTTCACGATCTCGAACATCTTAGGCACCTTAAAAGGAGAAAGCAGGGTTTTGAGACCCGCTTTGAGGTCATTTGTAGATACCGGTTGACCAGGTTTTGGAACAATGTAAGCACAGACCTTTTCGCCCCATTCCTTATCAGGGAGACCGATCACGGCACACTCTTCAACTCCTGGCTGAGCATAGAGAGCCTCCTCCACTTCCCTGGGATAGACATTCTCACCACCAGTTATAATAAGGTCTTTCAGCCGGTCAACGATATAGAAATATCCCCGCTCATCAATAACACCGATATCGCCAGATCGAAACCATTCACCATTCCACATACCGGCAGTTGTTGCCTCGGGATTGTTGAGGTATCCCTTCATAACGTTTCGTCCCCTGATGCAGATTTCACCTTCATGGCCCTGGGGAAGCACATTGCCTTCGACATCCCTGATCTGTGCCTCGACCCCGTGAACCACGGGACCAACCGATCCAACAACGTGAAATTCCGGGTAGAAATGATTAAATGTTGTCGGCATGACCTCGGTCATCCCGTATGACTCGGCAATGGTAACTCCTGTCCGTTCTTTCCATTGTCGCACAATCTCCCGCGCCATACTCGCAGCAGCTGAGAAACAATACCGAAGCTTTCCGACCTTTTTTTCAAGGTCCGGCAAACTGAGAAAGCGTACATACACGGTCGGTACTGCAAAGAATTTCGTGACCCTGCCTGCAGCGATTGCTTCCAGGACACGATCCATATCAAAGGTTGGGAGCAGTTCCAGGCAGCCAGAGCTGTAAATAGTTGAGTTCATGATGTGATTCTGACCAAAAACATGGTTGAACGGGAGAAAGCAGAGGGCCTGGTCGGTAGGCACAGAGTGTTCATAATATGCAATAGCCCTGGAGGCAAAGTTCATCCCTTCATGGCTCAGCATAACACCCTTTGGAACACCTGTTGTTCCGCCTGTGTAAAGGATGGCGGCAGTATCCAAACGATCTCTGTCAAGTGCCTGAAAAGTGCTCGTTCCCATATCCATAAGATGAGGAAGGTCAATATCTCCGTCGGGACAGACAACCGTCTGAAGACAGTCACCGCTTTTGAGCTTCATAACATCCTTGAGTTTGCTTGGCTCAGTAAAAAGTACCTTTGGTTTTGAATGGTTAATGAGAAATGCCAGTTCATCTCCTGTTAGGAGACCAGAAAGCGTTGTTGCAATAGCGCCAGTCTTCAGTACGCCGAAATAAAAGGCAATCCAATCTGCCGAGTTCAGCGAACAGAGACCAACATGGTCACCCGGTTTTATGCCAAGCTTTATGAGGCCTGTCGCAACCCTGTTAGCCCGTTCATTCAGCTCTGCGTAAGTCCACTCAAGACTGTCCTGCCTGATGGCAGGCCGTTTAGGAAAATAAACGGCTGATGATTCCAAATTTTTTGCGAGGTTCATAGATGTCTCCTTTAAAAGTGATGTGCAGATCTAAAAGCAGACCAATAGATTTATCCTCTGAAAGTTGAAATCCGTCGATGTCTCACTATTGGTCTAATATTTATATAATTATAATAGGTAAACTATTTTGTCAACAAGATTGTGGTATGAAGTTTTCTGGGTATCTATCGCATGAGTTCCATATTCTAAAAAACTGGATCCGTAGAATCCTACCTAATTTATTAATCAAATACTGATTCTTATTCGCTCCGTTCGATACTATGAACGTACCTTCACGGTAAACCCGCTGGAAACATGTAGCTGCGCTAATTGAAGTGGCAGAAGATTGCTCAGGAGCTGCCCGCTTGCTTCCAATGTATGGACACCAATTTTCGGCATCGGCAAAGATCCTGTTGCCTTCAGTTCATCATTGTCGACCCAGAACTTAGACGTTACATCGACTTTGTCAAGAAAAACCTTTAGGCTTCCATCCAACAGAAGCGTCGACCACCTTATTTCAACATCTAAGTGTTCGTTAGCGGCAGCGGGGCGGGGAACAATAACAGCACCATTCTCTGGAGTAATGATCGTAAGGTTCGGGTGAACTCGTCTGTTGAGGACCTTGTCAACAATCGATTTTGTAATGTCTATGTCTACTACAGGCATGGTGAATTCTCCTTTCTTAGAGTTTCGTATCCGCCATCAAGCCTTCATACAATTTTCACAGCATTCATTTAAGCGGATTGTTCATCTCCTGAATAATTCTGCCTCCCTTATCTTGAATTATATTTCAGGCCGAAGTTTTGTCAAGCGGAAGTTTCGCATACGCCCCCGTGAGTTATTCCATTGTCCTAAAACAAATATGACAAATGACTGCTTAACTGCGTTCACTCACACAGAAAAGCTATGAATCACATATCATTTTGTCAGCAAGACAGAACATGCTGCCCCTTTCAGAACATTCCGTGCCACACTGCCGATCAGGTACTGTGCGTTCCCTGATTGTCCGAGAGAGGCGATCACAATCATGTCTACTCCTTGCTCTTTCGCCTCTTTCAAAATCTCCTCATACGGGTTGCCTTCACGAATATTGGTATCTACTTCGACCTCTTTCGCATGCGGAAGACTATCAAGTTGATTTTGCAACCGTTCTTTCGCACACGCAAAACTATCATCCTCCATCTGCTCTACAACATCTTTCGGGACAACAAAGTCCTGATCAGCAGTGTAGGTTCCACTGTCCAGAACATGAAGGCAGAACGTCTTTGCCTTACATAACCTCGCCAAATCCAGCGCTTGTTCTAATGCTCTGAACGAATACCTAGAAAAATCCGTTGGCACTAAAATCTTTGTCGGAATGAGCATTGTGTGTCCCCTCCTTTTTGAATCACTATTACAGCTCAATATAAGTATAGCAACTCCTGAATGAATGTGGGGGAGTATTTGACTCGCGTGTCCGATTGAGCGTCAAAGAAATGAGGAACGTGGATTATTCTTCTATAGAAATTACCGTTGATGGTAGGTTAGAGTGTAAGAAATGGCGCGTTATTCCACTCTCCAGGGAAAGTCACTTTTTTTCCTCCTCTTTCTCTGGTTTCTCTGGTTCATCAGTTTTTCAGTCAGGATGATATTTGCACCAATTTTGCCAATCATCGAAGATGAGTTTATGATCAATCATGCCAGGGCAAGCAGCATCTTTGTATTTTTATCTGCTGGAGTAGGCGTTGGGGTGGTTGCTTCTGGTCTCTTTTCTGGTAAGCTTGGTTATAAAAGGTCTATTTTCTTGTCCTTTACAATGCTTAGTCTGGTATCCTTTCTCATCCCGCTTGCCCATACCTTCTTTTTCCTATACATTTTCGCCTTTGTGATTGGTTTTGCGTTCGGCATATATCTGGCTTCAGTAATTCCGTTGATAACTGAATATTATGCTGAAAGAAACTGGGGCAAAGCAATTGCCATTCATGATACAGGAGCTTCAATCTCTATTCTTGCCACGCCCATTATTACACTTTTCCTTCTTCATTTCTTCCCTTGGCGAGGAATATTTGTGGTCTTCGCATGCATGTGTCTTGTCTGCTCGTTTGTTTTCCTTTGTATCAGCAGGGAGGTAAAAATCAGCAATCCCCCCAGGGCAACACTTAGAGACATTGTTAGAATACGATCGCTGTGGCTCATGGCAATAATTTGGATTTGCGGAATGGGAGCGAATCTCGGGATTTATTCCATCATCCCGCTCTATTTGACAAAGGAGGTTCATTTGAACATAGGGCATGCAAATACCATATTGGGTATTTCGCGATTAGGCTCCGTTGGCGTTGCAATCGCATGTGGTTTTCTCGTTGATCGGTTTGACCTCAGAAAGATCATGTTTCTTGTGATGATTATAACAAGCATTACCACCGTGCTCCTGGGGCTTGCTCCAGCACGTTACATTGGAGTCATTCTTTTCTTCCAGGCGCTGTGTGTGACTGGTTTATTTCCTATGGGGCTTGTGGCAATTGCGAAAACGTTCAATCGCGAAATGAGGGGTTTGGCAACTGGGATAATTACCGCAGCAAGCACGATTTTTGGGAGCGGCATCATGCCTTACTTCCTTGGCCTCTCAGGAGACCTTATCAGTTTTCGATTCGGCATTATAATCCTCGGTATTTTCGTGGCACTGGCCAGTACATTAGTCTTCCGCTTGAAGGAACTTGAAAGGTAAGAGATGGTATGTTCGCAGTTTTGTCTACACAGAATTGTTTTGACTGAGTATTGAAGAAAGGAACATCTCCATGGATGACACACACCAAAAAAGGGGCTGCTCTTTTGGCAGCCCCTTCTCTATTTCTTCATTGTTTTACAGAATTGTTACGCTACGCTTGACAGTTTCGCTGAAAGGTTCTTCACAAACTCCCTTTCAACTTCTGTTGCTTTACTCCGCATAACCCTGTCACCAAACATAGCGAGCTTCCCGACCATACTCACGTCGATATTGTACGAGATCTCCACCTCACCACCACCGATCTCCTTCAGATCCATGGTGACTTTGTCTTTCATACGACCAAGTTTTGTCATATCCTCTGCTTCACCTTCCATTTCAAGATGAGTAGGTGCTTCAACCTTGGTGAGTGTCTGTTTGCCTTTCATGGTGACTTTGATAATACCCACTTTCTGCTTCATCGTTACATCGTAGGTCTTATCGTCGAGCTGTTTAATCTCTTCTGTTCCGGGCAGGCATGCTGCAAGCGCCTGAACGTCAAAAAGGGTGTCCCAAAGCTTCTGAATGGGCGCTTTTACGGTAAATTTCCCTTCTATAATCATCGCAATCCTCCTATTACTGGGATATACTACTTAAGCCTTATTCTTTTTTGTCGGCTTACTTCCCTTCTGCTTCCTTAACAGCTTTCTCTATGCATTCTGCCAAAAGCACATAACTCCTGTTTCCTGGCGTTGTTGCCTGCTCGATCAGGAGATCGATAAAAGATTCTCCATGTTCTTTTACGTGTTCATCGACCCATTTTCTGTGGGGTTTGTCTCCTGTTCCGAACATATGCCGTGCACAGTCTATTGCACTCCCTGTCTTTGCCTTCTTGCCGCATACAGGGCAAATCACTGGTTTGCTTTGCTGTTCGCTCATCTCTCTCTCCTTCTCTTACTTCTTCTTAGCTTCTTTGTCTTTTTCAGCCTTTTCCTTCAGAGCATTAACAATCATCTCAGGCCGAACCGGGCATTCTTTAATCTGGATGCCGAAACGATGGAAAATTGCATTGCCGATGGCTGCAGCAGTCGGGTTTGTGAGTCCTTCGCCTGCTTCCTTTGCCCCATATGGTCCCTCAGGCTCATAGGTATCAATTTCAGCGATGTTCGCCGGGGGCATTTCCGGGGCACGGATCATCTTGTAGTCCACCAAGTTCGGGTTCATCATCTTACCATCCTCAAATGGCATGTATTCCAGGTACCCGTAACCAGCAGCCATTGAGAATGCGCCTTCGAGCTGACCAATGAGGCCAAGGTGATTGATAGGCTGGCCGCAGTCGTGAGCAGTCAAGCTATCACACAGCCTGATTTTTCCGGTCTCTTCGTCGATTTCTACCTCTACCCCCTGAAGCATATAGCTGTACGCAGGGGAAATCATCCCTTTTCTGTGAGGGGTATAATACCCTCGACCCATGATTCTCTGTCCGTCTTTACCGCGTGTTGCTCTCTTCACCAGATCTGCCAGGGGCTCACCACGTTCCGGACGGGCAATTGCGTGAACCCACCCGTCTTTAATATCGAGGTCGTACACGATATTGAGACCGGAGCTTGCATACGCAAATTCAAGGAGCTGCTTCTTGACGCTCTCCGCCGCCATTTTAACAGCGTTACCCGCCATGAGAGTCTGCCTCGATCCCCACGCACCAAGATCAGCCGGGCAATGATCGGTATCGCCAGAATGAACTTTGACATCTTCAACCTTACACCCCAACGCCTCTGCGCAGATGATGGCCATAGTCGTATTTGAACCCTGACCGATCTCCTGGCAGCCTACGTGCAATTCTACTGTTCCGTCATGATTCATTGTCACAACTGCAGAGGAAAAAGAGTAGGGAGTATCGAACCAGTTGAAGATACCGCCTGACATAAATCCGCATGCTGAAATACCAATTGATCTATTTTTCGGCAATTTACCTTTTGATTTGATCCATGTCTTGATTTCATCGTAGCACTGGTCAATACCGCAGCTCGCAATAGTAGCCTGGCCAGGAACTATGTAACCCTCGTGATGGGAATTCTTCCGCCTCATTTCAATGGGATCAAGCCCTAAATCTGCGGCAATCCATTCGATCTGCTGCTCTGAACACCACATGGCCTGAGGTGCACCGAAGCCACGCATAGATGTTGATGGCAATGTATTTGTATAAACCCTATATCCGTCATAGCGGTATCCTTTCCACCGGTACGGGAAGGAGTGGAAGAAACCGGTCAAATAGAGTGCCGTCGCGCCCATTCCTGTATACGCACCGCCGTTCGTGAAGACTTTCGCTTCGCGAGCGCAGAAGGTACCGTCCTTCTTCACACCTGTTCTCGTATAGTAGAACATGGGGGTACGCCTTTTTGTTGCTATGAAATCTTCTTCCCTGGTATAAACAATCTTCACAGGTTTAAAGGTTTTCATGGAGAGAATAGCGGAACAGAATATTGCTCCGTCAAGCTCAAACTTGCCGCCGAAACCACCGCCGACATACTGTGAGAGAATACGGATGTCGCCTTCCCTCATACCAAGGACGCCAGCCATAAGCCCCTGCATGTAATATGGCGACTGGTTTGAGTGATAGATTGTAAGCTTCTTGTCGATTGTGTAACTCGCAACAGCACACCTTGTCTCCATACACATATGTGCCTGGCCACCGCATTTAAACCAGTCTTCCCTTATGTAATCTGCTTCTTCAAACGCTTCTTCAACATCGCCCCACTCAATATGGCGGGTGACGTTGATGTTTCTTTCGAAACCTTCATGAATCTCTGGTGCATCTTTCTTAATGGCGTCAAGGGGTTCGAACGTCGCGGGAAGCACTTCATATTCAACCTCGATGAGATCAAGCGCCTGCTCAGCGATTTCCTCTGTCACAGCGGCTACGGCTGCAACTGGTTCCCCGATATAACGAACTTTGTCTACCGGGAGTATTTGCTCGTCGCAGAGGTCCTTATACCGCCGCCAAATACCCTGTTTTACACCAAGCGTATCGTCCTTTCCATTTACCACTGCTTTCACACCGGGAAGTGCAAGTGCCTTACGTGCGTCGATCTTGATAATCTTTGCATGTGGATGAGGACTTCGAAGAATCTTTCCATAGAGCATACCGGGGAGCTTTATATCGAACGTGTACTGAGCCCGGCCGGTGACTTTTGCAATACCGTCAATGTTATGAACATGGGTATTAAGAACTCTGAATGGTTCGTGTGGATTGATTACAGTATATTTGTTCATGATTTAACCTCCGCATACTTACCTTTTGCTACAGCGGCAATTGCCCGCACAATGCTGTTGTACCCCGTGCAGCGGCAGATATTTCCTTCAATAGCGTCTTTAATCTCTTCTTCGGTAGGGTTCTTTGTTTCTCTCAGAAAAGCCTCAGAGGACATAAGCATACCCGACGTACAGAAACCACACTGGTAAGAACCTTCGTCGAGAAATGCCTTCTGGATAGGTGCCAATTCTCCATTTTTCTCCAGGCCTTCAGATGTAGTTATCTTTCTTCCATCTGCCTGAACTGCAAGGACTGAGCATGACTTCACAGCCATATCGTCAATCATTACTGTGCATGCACCGCAGGAAACGGTCTCGCAACCCCTCTTTGTTCCGGTGAGCCCGATATGGTCTCGTATAGCTTCGACGAGAAGGGTTTTGGGATTTATATAAAGCTCGTACTCAACATCATTTACAATAAGTTTTATAAGTTTCTTTTCCATGGTAGTAGTGCCTCCTTAACCCTTAGTTGCCTGATCCCAAGCGTTTTTGACCATACGTTTCGTTAAAACTTTGATCAAATGGCGCCTGAAATCTGCAGAGGCGTGAATATCGGAAACCGGGTCGGCATCACCGGCCGCTGCTTCGCCTGCCTCAGTCATCAGCTTATCAGTTAATTTCTTTCCAATAAGAATCTTTTCGCCTGATTTGGCCCGAATCGGGGTAACCCCTGCATTGCCGAGCACTATCTTTGCATCAGTGCACACGCCGCCCTTGTCAGCAGTCACTGTTGCCGCAACCGCTACAATGCCCTGATCGCTTGAAAGAAGATTAAACTTCTGGTATGCAGATCCTGATTTCGGAGGAGCCGGTGGGACGTGAACCTCGAGGACCATCTCATCGTGTTCCATGGCAGTTTCAAAAAGATCCGTATAAAAATCTTCGAGGGGCATAACCCTGTCGCCCTTTTTTGAGCCAAGCTTTATCTTGGCGCCAAGGGAGATAAGGACAGGGGCGGGATCACCTGCTGAATCTGCATGGGCAAGGTTTCCACCGATTGTGCCCCAGTTACGAACCTGTATTGAAGCAAGTTTCTCTTCCATAGCCGTGAGAACCGGATAGTTCTTTTTGATAACGTTCGACTTTTCAATGATTCTGTGGGTTGTGGTAGCTCCAAGCTTGAGACCATCTTTATCATCGTACTTGATGTAACTCAACTCATCAAGACCCTTGAGGTCAATAAGGTAGTCTACCGCAACGAGACCCTGCCTCATTACAATGAGCAATGACTGCCCGCCGCAGATGACCTTACATTCATCAGCGTGTTCAGCGAGCATAGCAAGCGCCTCTTTAACCGAGCCAGGTTTAAGGTACGTAAAATCGTGTATCATGCTTCTCTCCTTTTCATTGCAGTGTTCAATCTATGACACAGTTTTCAACATCTTTAAGCCACTTTGGAGACGTATCCGCGAGATCCGGAAACTCAGCTTTTGCATCTGTAGAGTTTTTCCTTGGTTTTGTCATATTTTTCATCAAGTCTTTGAACTCTCCTCCATGATAACCTGCAGCAAAACAGATCTCTGCATGCCTGCCCCTGTAAATTGCGCATTGAATGCATTTTCCTTTTGAAAAGGGACAGGTCATATATTGGTTAATCATTTACTCACCTCCTCTTAACTCTCATTCTTTCCATGACCACATCGTGCGCAAAGCGTATGAAAGTAATAAGATTTTCTGACGAATTACGTTTGTGTGTTCACTCTTCCGAATTCTACGAGCTAAGCATACAATAGTTTATACTATTATTTCAATACATTTTTCAAAAAAAGTCCTTCAGATTATGGTTCTTCATTCTGAACAATATCTCCTCCCGAACGCATTTTTTTGCCTTTCGTGCCTGTAATCCATTTCGGTCCATAAGTCTAAGACACTCGACGCTATCGTTCCATAATATCTGAATATATTTAATGAAACATCTATTTCTGCCCTCGATTCTGGAGGAAATCCCTGATCTAACGGTTCAGCGGAGGGAACACCAATATTTTTTTCAACATCACATCATATTTACATTAGTTCCCGTTCGGAAATTTCCCAGATTCAGCATCACCGGAGTTGGTGTCTCTCGTATCATACAGTGCCTTCCTCTTGTTTCAGAGGAAGGCACTGCTATACTGACAGCATTACCACTTTGGCATAGGAAATTTTTTAGGACTTTCCCAGTCTTTAAGTTCTTTCATCCATGGCGCTCGCTCTACAAACTCATCATGAGCCAGAGGTACTGGTGGGTGGCAAACCCAGAGAGGATCAAATTCGTCTTTGACCTTGAGAAGCCATTCATGGTAGTTGGGTCCATACTTAGGCCCCGTGAGATAGAGCGGTTGGTGTGGCCCCAAAAGGGATGTATAGAAACGATTCTTAATATTCATCTTTGCAGTTTCAAGATAGAAGTGGTCAACCCCCGTTGTGTCTTCACGCTGATCCCAGTATATGAGAAACTCGGAATAGCCCTGATGGCCAAGTTCAAAGCTCTGGAACCAGCCTGGATCTCCATTGTCAGGCATGAGAGGCGGGGTATATTTTCTCTTTAGCTCCGCATAGTATTCTCCGTGCACGGTAGCTTGAGAAAGTGACTCAATGATATAGTCAACGGACACGTATGAACCGCACATGAGCCACATACCTGCGGAATCGGCATTTTTGATCCATGACTCATCCGATGGCTTTGTCGGCCGGGCAATTCCACCAAGTTCCGTCATGATATCTGTCAGGACATTTTCGTCATACTGCATCTGTTCCTCAGAAGTGTACCCGATAAGCAGAACACGGACGATAAAAAAATTCTTGATCGTTTCTTCTGTTTCCTTACCCCATATTTCCCAAAACTCCTCTTTGCACTCTGCTTTTGCGATAGCACGCCAGAAGAGTGGTACTTTTGTTACTGCACCGGCGATTTCTGCCTTACCAATCTCAAACATGGCCTTCACCTGGGCTGCCTTGCTGGGCATCTGAAAATTAACCCATTTTACCCGCTTTTCAGGCAAAGCAAGCGCTGTATTCGGTGAAATTCCAGTAGGAACAAGGGGTTCCGGCTGGAACGGAAGGGTCTTGATGGCCATCTTTGTAACAATGCCAAGGCAACCACGGAGACCAGTGAAACCTCTGAGTAGACCCCTGAGATCAGGTCCCGGTCCGTCGCCCCAGAAAGGATCAGCTCCGTCAGCAAGGGATCCCATTTTGACAAGTTCACCATCGGGAAGAACAAGTTCTGTTCCTAATATGCGTCGGTGGGGAAGACCGATCCTGTGGCTCAGAGGAGACCAGCCATCGCCGATCAGATTTGCAATAGCAGATGCTTGCGCCCCTCCTCCGCCGATGATAACGTACGCACCCTTATTCATTGCTTCCTGTTGAATCGGTGAATAGATAACGCCTGAGCCCACAACAACATAGAAATGCTTCTCATCAATCTCAAAGGAATTGAGCCGCTTCAGATCAACAAGGAGTTCATTCTCGACATGGCAGTGTGAGCGGGGTCCATAAAAACCTGTGCTGTATGGTACATAGGGCACTTTGTACCTATTGCATATTTTAACAACTTTCTGCACTTCTTCCGTGTTCTTGGGCATAACCACAGCACCAGGAATAGTGGTCATGACCCGTTCATACCCAAGGCCATTCTCATAGCCACCGGGTCCGGATCGGTAACCTTCGCAAATGGCCGGATCATCAGAGATGTACTTTGCGCCTACTACCGCCTCCAATGCGTTATATGCTTGTTTTTGTATACTCATAACCTGCCTCCTTATCTTTCCAGTGCAGCGCTGATAATTTCTGCTATGTCCATCACCGTTACGTCATCGCCATTTGCTTTCACAGTCTTGATAAAGTTGCTTTTGCACCATGGACATGCAGACACGAGGACTTCGGCGCTCACCGACTTCACCTCGTCGAGACGATGATTTGCTGAAAACCGTGCGAGATCAGGAAAAGCCTCTTGTACACCTCTCCCTGCCCCACAACAGAATGCATTTTCTCTCATTCTGGGCATCTCTACAAATTTTGCCCCTGGTATGGCGTTCAGTATATTTCTGGACTGTGCGTACAGCCCTGATTTTCCCCGCCTTCTCTTGAGTGCTGGGCTTACCATACCCATCCAACCTCTTTCTCCTTTCCATGGAGTCCATGGGTCTGAGAGCCTGCTTACTCCGCAGGAGTCATGGTACGTAAACCGGACATCGACAGGCTTCGTAAGTTTCAGCTTGCCGTTTTGAATTGCCTCATCTGCTACCTCGATGAGGTGAACAACAGTAAATCCAAGTTCTGATGTTGACATATTAAGAAGTTTCGGGTAGTCAACTTTCCACATACGGTATCCTTCTGCGCAACTCGTGACAAGCGTCTTTGCACCTGTCTTTTTCACTGCTGCGATGTTGCGCCGTGCGAGCTCTCGGGCCTCCTCAATCATACCGACGGAATAAAGGACATTTCCACAACACCATTCGTCGGGCATAAGCATGAACCTGTTGCCTGAGGCGTTCAATACTTTTGCTGTTGCCCGGGCAATCTCTGGATTAGCATATGAGGCTGAGCACCCTACGAAGTAAAGCATATCGGCTTTGTCTGCAACCTTTACATCCTTTGTAATCCATTTCTTCCTGTTCTCGTGGGGCGAACCAAACTGGTTATGCTTTGCCGCGATGTTTTGTGCGATCCTCTTGTGCGCTGGCAGAGGACCGGCACCATCTTTTACTGCTTTAACACGGAGCGCTTCCAGCGTTAATTCGATTTCAAGATCAAGGTTACGCTTACACCCAACATCGCAGGCACCGCAGAGTGGGTCCGCATAAATGATCTCAAGCAGTCTGTCGGTCCACTTTAGCCTACCTTCCTCAATTGCCAGGCCAATTCTCATTTTTCCAAAGGCACCGTACGAGTCAAAGTCATTCCACAGGTTACTTGGACACCTTACCGAAAAATTTACTCCCGGCATGTAGGTATGCTCGACCCAATAGCACCCCTTACATTTAATACAGTGCTGCATATCATAAACAAAGTTATGTAAATTTGTCACATCCAAAGCCACCTTCACTTTTTTCGTATCAAACATCTCATCTTTTCGCATTGTATCCTCCTTAGAAGCAGAGATTGCCAGGATTCATAATATTTTTCGGATCGAATACCTTTTTTAGCCGCTTGAGCGCCATAGTGTAACTTGCAGCTCGATCATATAGTATTGGAGCTAAATCTCCGTATGGCCTCGTAAAGAAGGCCCCTTCATTCATCATCATTATTGCAGCCTCACGGTATATTTCTGCCACAAAAGTTTTTTCTGCCTCTTCATCAGGGTCATAGAAAAAGCTGAATTCAACCTGGCAAGCCCGATTATGTTCGATTGGCTGAATATAGCTTCCTATTTCGTTCACTGAATACCCGTATCTCCCTGCCACCATTTCCATAATATCCATAAAAATCGGAACCTTGATCGGCTTTGTTATGAAGAAAAGATTTTGACAACCACCTTTAATGCGGTTTTTCCAATAGGGCATCTTTGACGGCCATGGTTTTCTCAGCATAGGGAGAAGCTTTCTTCCAAGACCTGGAAAACCCGGAAGGTTGTCAGTGAGGGCCATTTTTTGAAATTCGTGCGTTAATACCTGGGAAAGGAATTTCTCCTCATAGGCTATCTTTTCTTCAGGCCTTCGTATAAGCCCGCTGATCACAAGGATAAGCGTCCACGATGGCAAGGTGGCGCAAAGCTTGTCAAAATCTTCCGGCATATTTTCGGCCACAATGGCTGCAAGATCAACATTATTGAGAAGCAGACACTCCTGTCCAATCCTTCTTGGCAAAATCCTGTACAGAAAATCAATAGCGTAAGGAAGATCCTCTACAGGAGCGAAAAATATCTTATCAATTTTTGGAATGGATTCGATCTTTACGTTTGCCCATGTCACGATACCCATCGTACCTTGTGCCTGTTGGACAAACCGATAAAAATCAAGACCCGGTCCTGATGGGTTTGCACCCCTCGATTTGGAGTCGGGAAATCCATTTACGCTCGCAGATCCACACCGAAAAATTTCACCATTTGGCCAAACAACCTCGATGGATTGCATTGGTTCGCCGTAATCGTATACGATATTTGTCGGGACCTCCCGTTCCAGGGTATCAGTCAGTACAGATCTGTTACCTGGCGGTAATAACGGCATAATCGTTCGCATCCCTTTCTTTTCAAGTGCAGCAACAAACTGCTCCCATGTTACCCCTGCTTCAACCCGCGCCAAACGGTTGTCGAGATCAATTTCCTGAATTTTGTTCATTCTCGCCATATCCACCAGTACACCACCCTGTTTGGGTATTGTACATCCATGGAAGTGCACCTTGGAACTCACTGGAACCACGGGAATGTTTTTGCCATTACACCACGCGACTATTTTCCCGACCTGCTCCGCTGTTTCTGGCCAAACAACCACGTCGGGCAATCCTGGGGGAAGGAGGCTGTAATCAGTCGAGTAGGCCCTTCGCTCCTCCATGTTGTCGGTTACATTGTCCTTGCCAACAATCTTTGCAAGATCAGTTTTAATACCCATTGTACCTCCTTTTGCTGAACAGTTTATTCAATGCCACAAACGTGCCGGAATCAAAAGCATGTAATATGAACAAATACCACTGAGCGATCTCTTTCCGTCACTCCTTTGCCACCGGATACTTCTGTGTAAAATCTCTTGCAAACCTTTGTTCACAGGAATATCATGGGAAAAGATAAAAGTCAATATATAAAATATCAATATATTTAATGTCTGGATATTTACCTTTAGACTTGGTATACTGTCTTTATAGATTGGGAATCCTCAAATAAATTGGTGGGGTGCAAATATTACAAGGGCAGAATATCAAAGTGATTTGTGCGCCGATGAAAAGGTGCTCATGGCAGTTGTACGAATGGCTGAAGTTTTCAAAAGATCTGTTTCTGCAACATTCAGAAAATATAAGCTTTCCTTTCCGCAATATAATGTCCTTCGGGTTCTGGATGCGACAAAGAATGGGCAGAGCAGAATCACAAACGTAAGCCGTATCATGCTGGTTCCGGGTGCGAACATGACCGGCATAGCAAAGAGACTTGAAAAGAGTGGGCTCCTCACCAGAACATCAGATCCACGAGATGAAAGGGTAACCTTGCTTACGATCACTCCGAAGGGGAGAACGTTGCTCGCGAAGATTGAGGCAGAGCGTGATCAACATATGAACACGATGCTAAAGGGCTTTTCTGAAGATGAAAAACGGGAACTTCTCAGCAAGGTAAAGCGTTTAATACGGAATGGCAGTCAAATCTTGCAGGGTACCAAACGCTAATCAGGCTTGGGCATGGGGGTGAAGGTCGGTTTTCTCCGTTCGAAGTTCGCAGACCAAGCTCACGGCCAACTCGCATACTGTACAGGTAAACGACGTATCCAACCTCTTGAAAGGACCTCTGGAATATTCTGATTCACTCATTTTAGGTGACGTTCTCCGGTATTGCCAGGGATTTCATAAATTCGGTCTGGAAGTCTTCTTCCATTGCCAATTCGACGTGTGTGATTTTTCGTGCAACCATGTCTGCTTCATCGCGCTTCGATCGGTCAACCAGGGCAAGGTATGCACCGTGGCCCGCCGCATTTCCAACCATGACTATGTTTCGTGGCTCACACTGGGGGAGAAGGCCTATTGTAAGTGCGCTCTCAGTATCGATATGCATCCCGAAAGCACCTGCAATAGTCAGGTTTGATATGGCAGTAATATTGAGGTGACGCATGAGTACCCTGCACCCTGCATGGAGGGCTGCTTTTGCAAGTTGTACTTGTCGCACATCCTTCTGCGTAAACACAATGTCGTCCTTTGTTGACGTTTCATGGTTCCAGGCAACAACGAACTCGGTCACACCCGCTCTGTTTTTTCGTAATCTGGGTGTGTTTTTGATAGGGGAAAATGCTCCGTTCGCATTGATTAGCCTGGCTTTGAAAAGCTGTGCAACCATATCGATTATGCCTGAACCACAAATACCGGAAGGTCTGAGATCTCCCGGAGGAAGCTCCTTTGCCCATCCTTTTCTGCCTACCACTGTATAGTCGACTTCAAATGTTTCAGCATCAATGCGTATTTTTTCTATAGCCCCTGGGGCAGCACGCATGCCACAGGAGATTTGCGCTCCTTCAAGGGCAGGACCCGTGGCGCAGGAACAAGAAAAAAGTTGATTTTTGTTCCCAAAAACGACCTCGCCATTGGTCCCAATGTCGATGATGAGTGAAAGCTCATCCTTGATATAGGGCTCCTCAGAGATAAGCACACCTATGTTGTCAGCACCAACAAAACCTGCTTCTACTGGAAGCACATGAACGTACGAATATGGGTTTATAATAAGGCCTAATTGATGGGCTTTTATGTTGACAGATTCTTTTACTAAAGGCTCAAAAGGCCATATCCCGAGGCTATCAGGAGCTATACCAAGAAAGATGTGATGCATGACTGTGTTTCCAACAACTGTCATGTCCACTATGCGCCGGGGAGAATACCCCTTCCTGGAAACGAGGGTATCGATCATGGCATTGATAGAGTTCATGAGCTCCTTCTGCATCCTCTTCACGCCTTCTCCGGGGTGTTCAGCAGAGTAAGAAATACGGGACATGATATCCGTACCAAACAGCACCTGAGGATTCGTGAAAGAACCACTGGCAATGACATCGCCCTTTATGAGATCACAGAGATAGAGCGCAACAGTTGTAGTCCCAATATCAAGTGCAACACCCAAAGTCAAGTCAATCCCCGGTGGATGCAAGGCAACAATTTCCTTATCCATCCATACAGATGCAATGAATTCTCTATTACCTTTGATGCCTTCTTTTTTCAAATTCTCAATGATGCCTGGATCAACGGTTATATCTGATAAACCATATTGTATCTGTAATTGTTCAATAACATTCTTAAAATACCTATTCTGATCTTTTCCGTGAGCATTGATTCTTATATGATAATCTTTCACGGCTGGGTTTATAACTTTCGTCCGTTTGCGGAACATCTTTTTTGAAGCTGCTGAATTAAGGATGTTTTCTTCGGCAACAAGGACAGTTACATCATTCGTGATCCGCGCCATACATGCAAGCCTAAATCCCATCTCGCGTTCAATGCCTTTCACGCAGAGTGCTTCTTCCGGGGTAAATGGACTAACATCGCCATCCAAGATCCGGACCCTGCATTTTCCACATTTGCCTTTTCCATTACATTGAGAGTCAATATATACTCCTCCCTCCTGAGCAAGGCTAAGAATAGTTCTGCCTATCTCTCCTTTCATCTCCTTCTGTGATGGGGCGAAAATAACTCTGGCTTTTTTTAAATCTTCTTGTCTCTTATGTTCCATTGAGGATAAAGGGCACCCAGCTTTTTACTCACGGTCTTCATCGAAAGACCGCACGTTGATCCGAGGATAAGTCCTCCTTTACAAAAGCTTTTTTCTGCTTTGTCAATTTCCTGAGCAATGCGTTTTTCATCCCATGTTACTATATCAATATGTCCCATAAAAGATACCGTGCCCTTATGGGTATCCTTCAAATCATAAAGATTGAGACCGGCCTGGCTATCAACAGGATGAATGCAATCATATCCAGCTTCTATAAGAGGTTCAATGATTGACCGTGTGTCTCCATCTGAGTGAAAGAATGCAAAGAGACCATTTCTTTTTATTTCGCGTGCAATTTGTCTGTACACTGGAAGTATAGCGGTAACGAAGTCATTGTATGAAAAGTAAAGACCCCTGTTCCCGGCGATATCATCGGGAAGCAGTATAGCGCTCATCTCGTTTTTCTTAGCAAGTTCGCAAATATTTTTCACGTCCTCGAAGAGACTCAAGGCAACCTGTGAAAAAGCTGCCCGATCTTTTTTGATGCCTATCATTGCCTGTTTAAACCCAAGCTGTTCAATCGCACGCAACACAGGTCCGTTGATGTACCCTACGGTAAAATATTTTTTCAGGCTTTCATACATCCCTTTCCTCAATAAGGATTTGGACCATTCTTTGTTGAGATCAACCCCAACAAGTGAAAGACCTAAAAGTTGTGCCAGAGACGCTACCTGTCCCGCATAGTTTTCGCTGGATTCAGGAAAGACCACATCAAGAAACGGTTTTGTAAAAAAGAGTTCTCCCCGCGGCAAACGTGACGGGCCTGTGTGTCCAAGAGCTGCTGCTACATCTTCTTTGTGGTTTACACCATATTCAGGCATTCGCCTTCAACAATTTCCTACAATAGGTCGTATATCTTCGCGCTCTGTTATCCCTTCCCATCAGAAGGTCTGCTGCCATGATGTAAGGTTTCATGAGCTTTGCATTCACAATAGCCAGCGTTAGTCCCCGGGAAACAGCAAGAGAAAGGAAGACGGCGTTGATTACCGTCCTGCTCGGCAAACCAAAGGAGACATTGCTTGCCCCTAAGACAAGGTTAAGTCCCCAGAGACGCTTTACCATATCCATGGTCTCTAAGGTTATTTTTGCTGCATTGCTATTGACCGCACTTGACTCCGCAACGCAATCAGCAATGATATTTTCACGATCTATCCCAAGCTTGTTTGCTTTTTCAACAATATCCGTAATGATCTCGAGTCTTCGCGCTGCTGTGTTCGGCACCCCCGATGAGTCTGAGGCGAGCGCAACAAATGCAGTATTATACTGCTTCACCAAGGGGAGAAGTTGTTCGATATGTATTCCCTCGCCAGTAACAGAGCTTACGATTGGTTTTCCACATCCGAGTTGCAGGGCGTTCTCAAGGGCAAGAGGATTTCTGCTCTCAAGGCACAGAGGAACATCCACTGCCTCCATAACAGCTTGTGTTGCCTTCGGGAGAGTTACTGCCTCATCAATGCCAAAGGCAGCAACACTTATAATTAAGACATCTGCGCCTGCTTCTACCTGTTTAATGGCCTCGTCACGCACAGGCCTCATATCTCCCGATATAAGAGCATCCTTAATTGGCCCCTTTCCAAAAGGGTTTATCTTCTCACCGATGAGGATTGTGGGCCCTGTTTCGCCAACAAGAACCTCCCTTCCTTTTGGGCTCACTAATTTCGTAATCATCACTTCCTCCTCATTAAAATACACTGTATTCTATGCAGTCTTTAGACTCCACTGGGCAGCCCTCACGGTATTGAGCATAAGCATTGTAATGGTCATTGGCCCCACTCCGCCAGGAACAGGGGTGATCGCAGACGCTTTTTCTTTTACACCATCAAAATCAACATCTCCGCAGAGTTTTGCCTTTCCTTCCGATGTCATTCCTATTCTGTTTACACCGACATCGATCACTACCGCCCCTTCTTTTACCATATCAGCAGTTATAGCCTTTGGTCTTCCGGCGGCTACAATAAGGATGTCTGCCCTTCGTGTGTGGGCAGCAAGATCTTTTGTAGCTGTGTGACACATGGTTACCGTAGCGTTGGCCCCCTTTGCCTTTTGAACAAGCATCATTGCAACTGGCTTTCCCACAATATTGCTTCTTCCAACCACAACAACTTCTGCACCTTCCACAGCAACACCTGTTCTCACGAGCATTTGTTGAATGCCATATGGTGTGCACGGATAGAACCGTGCCTCGCCTATGACGAGCCTGCCAAGATTAACAGGGTGGAAACCGTCTACATCCTTGTCAGGATCAATGGCGTAGAGAATGTTCGTTTCATTTATATGGGGGGGTAACGGCAACTGGACGAGGATTCCGTGAATGTGTGGATCACGATTATATGTATTGATAAGATTGAGGAGTTCGCCTTCAGACACCCCTTCGTCGACATCTTCCTGTACTGAATAAAAACCAAGATCTTTGGCTGTCTTCTGCTTGGCGGTCACATAACTTACTGATGCCGGATTCTTACCTACTATGATTGTTACCAGCCCCGGAACAATATTGTATTCATCTTTTAATTGTATCACATCTGCCTTAATCTCTTCACGGATTGCGGATGCAATTTCAGCACCGCTTATAATCTTAGCAGCCATACAACACCCCTCTTCTTTAGTTGGAACGCTTTGTCTTCATTAGAACAGCCCAGTAATCCTTCCTGTCTCCGTATCAACATCAATTCGTCGGAACGCCGGGTCTGATCCGGTACCGGGCATAAGGCTGATATCACCGGTAACAGGGCACAAAAACTCAGCTCCGGTGAAAACCAGGATATCCCTTACGGGAAGCCTCCAACCCGTTGGAAGGCCTTTCAGATCAGGGTCATGGGAGAGGCTCAAGTGGGTTTTGACCATCATGGTAAAATAATCTTTCTTGCCTGGATCAGCCTGTAGTTTGTTCAGCTTTGCCTCTGCCGCCGGTATCCAGAGAACAGTATTGGCTCCATATATTTTTGTTGCAATCAGCTCAACTCTATCCTTCAATGGCATTTCAAGCGGATACAGAAACTGGAAATCTACCTTTTCGTTGCATGCATCTATTACTGCATCTGCGAGCTCAAGAGCGCCTTCACCGCCTTTCATCCAGTGGTCTGAGAGAGCGAACCGTGCGCCCTCTGCTTCAGCGTATCTTTTAACCAGGGCAACTTCTTCTTTTGTATCCGTTGAAAAACGGTTGATACAGACCACAGGTTTCATCCCTGACATTTTTACCGTTCGGATATGATGAAGGAGATTCGGAATTCCCTTTTCCAGAAGCGTCAGGTTTTCTTTCGTATATTCTTTCGCAAGAGGAATGCCGGGAGCCACCCGTGGACCTCCACCATGCATCTTTAATGCTCTGATTGTCGCTGTAATGACCGATACGTTTGGGGTCAACCCACTGATTCTGCACTTAACATTCCAAAATTTTTCAAAACCGATGTCTGCAGCAAAACCGCTTTCAGTCACATGGTAATCAAAAAGCTTCAAGCCTGCCCGATCGGCAATAATGGATGACTGACCAATAGCGATATTCGCAAACGGCCCAGCATGAACCAGTATTGGCTGCCCTTCGATGGTCTGCACCACTGTCGGGTTTATGCTCTCCCTCATAAAGGCACACATTGCGCCAGCAACCTCAAGATCTTCTGTAGTTACAGGCTTTCCATACGTGTCATACGCCACAGTTATCCGGCCAATCCGCTCGCGCAAATCTTTAAGATTCCTGGCTATTGAGAGGATAGCCATCAGCTCCGAGCTTACAGCAATGTCAAATCGTGACTGCATGGTGAAGCCATTCATTCTGCCGCCAAGGCCTATGACGATGTTTCTCAGGGCTTGAGCACAAAAATCGATAACCCATCCCATCTGCACATTACTCGGGTCTATGCTCAGACGCCGAAGCTTCCGTAACCCGAGCTCCCAGTCTCCGTAGTTTCGTTCATGTTGCATCCTCGAGGTTAGCGCAACCATTGCAAGGTTATGGGCATTCATAACATTGTTTATATCGCCGGTCAGGCCCAGAGAGAATTCAGCCAGAGGAATCACCTGGGCGTTCCCACCTCCTGCAGCGCTTCCCTTGACGTTCATCGTTGGTCCACCCGACGGCTGGCGAATGGCACCGCCTGCGTGTTTTCCCCTCTTGCTCAGCCCTTCAATTAAACCGATTGTGGTAGTTGTTTTTCCTTCGCCCAAAGGGGTCGGTGTAATCGCAGTAACCTCTATATATTTTCCGTCTGGTTTCTCATTGAGTCTTTCCATGATTTGCGCAAAAGCTATGCGCCCGATTTTACCATGGGGAATGATTTCATCATTTTCAAGACCCAGTTCGTCACCGAGCTGCCAGATAGATTTCATGTTTTGCTCTGCGGCCTCGGAAATTTTCCAATCGGCCATTCGCGTCGGGTCGTAGGGCATAGAATCCTCCGTATTTTTTTATAGTGCGTGGTTTTTTGGAAGCTTGCGCTTACTTATTGAAAGGCGCTTTTACTCCTCTCCGTTTTTTTCTGCCTTCCAGTATTCTATTCGTTCATTAATAAACGCCATATTCTCTGGTATAATCGAACATGGTCCTCACGTTCTCCGGTTTGGCATCATCAAAACCTGCAGCGGAATCCATAATGTAACCACCATCTTTTCCGACGATGTCAATCAGCTTTTTGCAGTAACCCCGTATATCATCAGGTGAACCAGTAACAAGTAATGACAACGGCATATTACCTCTGATACAAATTTTGTGCCCAAGGACTTCCTTGGCTTTAAAGATGTCCGTCGCTTCAAAGGCATATATGGCTTTTCCCTCCGGTATATCCTTTATAAAATCAAGACGAGAGGTGCAATTTCCCTCCCATAAAACACAGGGTATCAATCCTTCATTGATGAGGGCAACTATGAGAGCCTGAAGGGTTGGCCAGAAGAACTTTTTAAACTGTTCCTCTGACATAAAACCATCAATTCCTTTATGAATAGGCATAAATATTCTTGGGTTTCCTGACACTTTTGATGCGTTGACAGCAACTTCAAACATGATCGGGAGTAGCTTCTCGCAGGCTTGTATGATTTTCTCTGGCCTCCTGTACATGTCAAGCATAGCACCCTTTGTTCCTCGAAAATAATCACCAAGGGTGTCGAAAGGCGCCTGGGAATAGCCTCCATACTGCATGGGAAATCCCGCTTCTCGTGCTTTCTCGGCAAACAACCGCGAATATTGGCTGATCTGAAGTGATTTTTCGCCTGCCTTTTTCAGAGCGTCCAGGGCTGCTGTCACTTCCGGTGAGCCAAAAACCCCGAAACCAAAAGCAGTACCAATAGAGTAAGTAATGATATCCCTCAGAGGTGGCAGCTTCTCAAATCCTTTTAGCGATCCGAATATGCGAGGCCAATAGACCCTCACCATGAAATCGGTAGGATCACTGAGGAAGGCATCGTACTCATCGGCCTTCATGTACTCGCCTTCCACAAATTGATAGCTTACATCAGGGGAAAGGCCATGTCCTGGCCATTTAAGTTGCCGAAAATCAAGAGTCTCCAGCAAAGGTCCCAAAAAACGAAGCCCAAAGGGGCTGTTATCCATATCTGGTTCAAACTCGGTCAATGTTTTCCACTGGGCTTTCCAGAGCTTTTCTGGATCATACATGACCTCTTCGGGTGTAAATCCCGAGTATTTGGCAGGAAAAAAGCTGAAGTGTGGTGTTATTGGTATCCTGTCAGGCTTCTTGAGCGCTATTGCATCTAAAACTCGCTTTTCCCTTTCCCTGTAAAGTTCTTCTGGCGTTGATCCCATGGTAACCCTCCTATCCAATCCACTGTTTGCAGAGATTTACTGCTGCCACAGCATCTTTTCCATACGCATCGGCGCGCACATATTTGCGAACCTCGTCGTCCATTTGACCTCCACCGATCATAATTTTCAAATTGTCCCGTAAACCTGCTTTTTCTAAGGCTTCTACAGTTTTCTTCATAGAGTCAAAAGCAAGGGTAAGAAATCCGCTTAGGCCAACGACACTGGGCTGAAACTCTTTTATTTTGTCTACAAATACCTGGATTGGTACATCAATCCCGATATCAAGAACATCATATCCGCTTACATCAAGCATAAACGTAACGATATCTTTTCCGATGTCATGGATATCGCCTGCCACCGTTCCAATAAGGACTTTTCCTTTCTTCGCACTCGTGTCACTGCTTTGAAGGAGAGGTTTTACGATATCAGAAATACCTTTTAAAATCTCTCCGGCCATCATAAGATCAGGGATGAAATATTCAGCTGTTTCAAACCGCTTTCCTACTATCTCCATAGCTGACCGAGCGTCACTGAGAATATCAAGGGGATTTGCTCCCTCTTGAATCAACGTGTTTACCAGGGAAAGAGTCTCTTCTTCCTGAAGGTCGGCCATCAAGTTGATGAGTGTTTCATTCATGGAGTGCCTCCTTTTTTTTCATTTCGGGTATCGATATTGACGGGCTGTCCATACGCCATGTCACAGTCTATTACAAATTCAGTGCCAGAAATGTAATTACTTGTTATCATAAAGATATAATCATTCCGACCTCATTGATTTTGAATGTTTATTACGAATATTGGTAATTTCTTCGATATTTCGTATATTTTGTATTGACGCAGTATATGCTTCGCTCTATAATTATCCAGAGAGAAAACATTGGCGCACCGCAATAATTCAGAAAAAAAATTGGCAAAGCTTTGGCACGATTTCACTGATACCGAAAAAATAGTCATTTCATATCTGGCTTATACAACTCCACCTGCATCTATTGATATAGTGAGTTCAATCACGAAGACAACCGCTGTAGCGACGTTAAACTTACTTGAGCAACTGAGAAAAAAAAGGATTATTGATGAAAGCAAAGAATACGGAAAAGGTTACTATTTTTTAAGCAACACCTCGCTGAGGGACTTTATTGTTACATCTGCGTCATTAAGCCAAACCAAGCACTTACTCAAAGATATTCTCAAAGCCTGTGCTTCAACTATTCCAGAGGGACCAGACCGAACGCTCATTCTTGGGGAGCTCTACTGGCATTTAGGAGATACCGGAAATGGACTCGAGTATATCAAAAAAGCGGCCGATCTGCTATACAAGCGCGGAGAAAAGGAAAAAGCCGCGTCGTACTACAGTTATGCACTGAAAAACTTCACAGAATATGGTCTGGCTGGAACCAAGCCTGGAGAATTCCTCGATAGTATCTTAATGGAATTTGTAAAAGCAGGCCACCTTCTGCCCCCCGATGATCAAATCAATCTCTTTACGAAAGCACAAGAAGTAGCACGACAGCATAAGGAATGGAGAACTCTCACAAAAATAACCCTTGCCATGGGCCACTTGTTCAGGGAAAGGAATCAACCCGACAAAGCTTTGGACTATTTCAATGATGCCTGGAAACTTGCTGAAGCAACAGATGATCTCGATACTCTCAAGACAGTCGTCCTTCACATCAGCAATTCTCTCTTTTGGAAAGGAAGGATTTCAGAAGCGATTGAGCGATACGAAAAAGTCGTTGGTAACCTGGAAGAATTTGGCGACGATGAAACCACTTTGAAGTCTGGCGCCATGCTGGGCTGGTGCTATGTTATATGTGGGAGGGTCTCCAGGGGATTGGGGATGATTAATGCAATTAGAGGAAAGGCAGAATCCTTCCATCTTGATGGGGCCTTCATTTTTGCAAGCGTTATTAAAGCACTTGCCTTGATGGAAGTCAGAAGGATTTCAGAGGCTGAGTCATGTCTCGAAGACGTCTTTTCTTCAAAATCTTCTGTAGACGACCACTATCTGCTATCGGCTTCTTACGGATGTCTCGCATACGCCAGTTCTTTTCGTAAACAATACGAAAAAGCTTTTGAATGGCATAAAAAACTGTCGGAGCATGCATCTTTCTTGGGATTAACATACCACACCGGTTCGTACATGTTTGAGTACCTCTATGAGCTGGAAATGAGGGGCTATTTTCTTCCAGAGATGAATTATGATTCTGAAATAGATCTGATGATGAATGGTGATGATCTTTATATGAAAGGGATAGCCCTTCGATACAAGGCCATCAAAAATATTAAGGTTCGGGAACTAAAAGGAAGGGCGTTTCTTGATCTCAGAAAAAGCGAGAAGCTTCTGAAAACTATAGGGGCCGATATTGAGCTTGCTCGAACCTGGATAATCCTTGGTGACGCGTATCTGAAAGAGGGTGAGGTTAAGGTTGCACTTTCATACCTTGAAAAAGCATGGGCACTCTTTTCTGCCATCGACAAGAATCTTTTCCCAAAAGACCTGTTAGTCATTATGATGCCTCAGGAGCAAAAAGTTGAGTTTATGACTGAGAGGATCATAAGTATCAATGAGTCTCTTGCAGCCGTTCGGGATTTGCCGGTCTTTCTTGAAAGGGTAATCAACCTTGCCATGGATTTTTCCATGGCTATGCGTGGCGCTTTTTTTGAAATTGACCAAACTAACAAACCAAGAATCATTGCAAGCAGAAACCTTGATCCAATGTTACTCAAAGCAGAGCAATTCAAAGTCATTGAAGAGGTGATAGGGATTGTTGCCAGAAATGGCACTGAGGCGATTATGCCCGGGTTGAACGACTCCAGTAACGTCTCTGATGAAGCTCTCATTCGGGTTGGTATCCATTCTTTTATCTGCATGCCCGCAAAGCTTGGTGATCACACTTATGGATACCTCTATCTTGATAACCGCGTCGGGGGTGAATCATTTCCAGACAGTCATCTCCCTTATGTAAGGCTCCTGTGCAACCAAATTGCCATCGGACTTTCAAATATCAGCATTTACAATGAGATTCGTGAAATGAAGGATCGTTTTGAAGAAGAAGCGACTTTCTATAAGCGAGAGATGGGTATCGCAAACCCCCTGGAAACCATTATTGGCCAGTCCGAAGCGATGAAAACCGTTCTGGGTCAAATCAGACAGGTAGCACCAACGGACAGCTCTGTTCTTATCGTGGGAGAAACCGGTGTCGGCAAAGAGTTAGTGGCAAAGGCAATTCACAATCTCAGTAGCCGCAAGGCAGGTCCTTTTATCCCGGTTAATCTTGCTGCTTTGCCTAACGAACTTGTAGCGAGCGAGCTCTTCGGGCATGAAAAAGGGGCATTTACCGGGGCGAATGAGCGTTCCAAAGGGAGGTTTGAACTCGCCCATGGCGGTACAATTTTTCTTGATGAAATAGGCGACCTCCCTCAGAGCATACAAGTTAAGCTCCTTCGGGTGCTTCAGGAAGGGGTATTTGAGCGTTTGGGGAGCGCCAAACCGATCAGATCTGATTTCAGGGTTATTGCGGCCACGAACAAAGACCTTCTCAAGGAGATCGAAAATAACACCTTCCGGCAGGACCTCTATTACCGTTTAAATGTCTTTCCAATCAGAATACCCCCCCTGCGGGATCGAAAAGAGGATATTCCTCTCATTGCTCGGTATTTTGTCGAAAAGTTCAGCCGTAGAATGGGGAAAAGGATAAAAAGTATTGCATATGACGATTTAAAAAAACTCTCTTTATACCGCTGGCCGGGTAATGTGAGGGAATTGGAACATTTTATCGAAAGGGCAATTATCCTTTCGGATGGTGAACAAATCACACTTCCAAGCCTCGAGCAACCATTCGAAGTCAAGTCGGACAATGAAAACCAGGGCACCCACCGGCCCTTAACCGAAATTGAAAGAAGTCACATAGAAGGAGTGCTTCATGCTACCCACTGGAGGGTAAGCGGACCGAATGGAGCCGCAACGATCCTGGGCCTGAAACCAACAACGCTCCTTTCCCGCATGAAAAAACTCGGCATTAAAAAAACATATTCTTAGGTCTTCCTTTTCAATGACCTCTTCTCAAAAAAATTTCATCATCATCGCTTATAAGAATAAATAACCGCAAGGACCTTCGCTGGTTTTTCTCCTATGCTTCTTCCTGTATGAGGGACGGAAGAGTCAAAATAAATGCTGTCGCCTGGCTCAAGTATATATCGCTTGTTACCATACACAAATTCATGTGTCCCTTCAAGCACAAACATGAATTCTTCACCTTCATGGGAAAACACCTTCTTTTCATCAAATGCAGGTGTAATAATATATGGTTCCATGTTCTTCCCAAGCTTTTTATATGCTAATGATTCATACTGGTATCCGTAAGGAGTACCGTCTCTTGACATGTCTTCCTTTCGTTCGTTTGCACGCACTATACAAAGAGGTGTATTTTCTGCGAGCTCGGAATCCATAGAAACAAGTATGCTTACGTCGGTTTTCAGGGCAGAAGCGATTTTTATCAGCGTAGAAAAAGGGGGAGCCTTTGGAGAATTCTCTATTTTTGACATATAACCTTTTGTCAAACCAGACATCTTTGCCAGTTGTTCAACAGACAACTGCCGCTCCAAGCGAATTCTCCTGATGTTTTGCGAAATTACTTTTTCATCCATTGTAATTCTTCCTTCTTTTCATCTTCTCTTCAGCTCTGTACAAATCGTTTCCTATTTTTCACCTCTATGTTTCCTAATTTGATAATAGTGTAATCTATTTAACAAACACAATCAATATATCATTTAATGATAATTCAAGCATATTTTACTCAGTTATTGTAAGTAGTTATTTTATAGAATGTTAAATAATAATTATGATCACGACCGATAAATTCAGTTGAACAAATGCTTGACAATGTTTCCAAATAGATGTTATATGTTTCCATATAGGAAACATATAAGTTGCCAAATATGGAGACAAATAGATAAAATGATTAAAACTTATTGCTTTAAGGAGGCACCAATGACACACACCCATCCCCCCTACGTCCTCGGCGACCTGATTGAAGAGAGGGCGAAACGAAACAGCGACAGGATCTTCCTTCGCTTCAAAGATCAATCATACACCTATGACGACATGAACCGCTCCGCAAACCGGTGTGCAAACGCCTTTCTCCAACAGGGGATAGAGAAGGGGGACAAGATCAGCATCATGCTCCCCAACTGCCCGGAGTATATCTGGATCTGGTGGGGATCAGCAAAGATGGGAGCGGTAGAGGTACCCATTAACACTTCCTATAAGGGTGAATTCCTCCGCCACATCATTGACCAGTCCGATTCCTCGCTTCTCTTTCTCGACCACGAATACCTGGACCGCTTAAAGCTCATCGAAGATGGCCTCACGAAACTGAAAAAGGTGGTTGTCTTCGGGGGGTTCACGAAAGAGGAAGCAGCNGCATCCAAGATTCCCCTTATGAGCTGGGAAGAATTCTTCAATGCCCCTGAGACCCCTGTNGACNTNNCNATCTACCCTCATGATCCCCAGAACATCATCTATACCTCCGGNACCACCGGTCTGTCCAAGGGCACCTTGGGTCCCCACAAATTCTGGATCGTGACTGCAGAACAGTTGCTGCCCTTACGGGAGGGAGGACGAGATGACATCTTCTATACCTTCCTGCCCTTATACCACATGA